>ENA-UENX01000208-UENX01000208.1-marine-metagenome-genome-assembly--contig:-NODE-208-length-30749-cov-3.578135_pt1 | contig 30749 bp, 19 predicted proteins | sample MGYA00237875_ERZ529327 | MGnify/ENA primary metagenome ERZ529327 (study PRJEB26372, sample SAMN05368347) | marine metagenome | biome: cultured habitat; feature: ocean water; material: water; isolation... | reverse complement strand
CGACCCCTATCAGTGGATGCTCATTCCCGATTTCCATGCCCATTCGCAAGGACAAGATTCGCCAGAGGTCCGAGTAGTCGCCGCCGAGATTGTGCTCCCGGATCCAAAATTCATAACGTACATAAGCTACCTTGGCCTGAAAGCTGGGAATTGTATAGTAGGCCGTTAAGGGCAAAATGGTTAAGCCTAAGCCGACCGCCAATCCAATCCAGTATTTACCCGTTTGCCAAGCATAACGGATGCCCAAACCCAGAATGGCAAGGTAGAGCGCCGCTAAACCACTTCTGACGGAGAGTAGATGGATCATCACGAAAAGGAAAATACCGGCTCCCAAAATGGCTTTGGGTTCCCAATCATACTTAAACTTAAATCCGAGGCGCCACAGATAGAAAGCGGCCAAATTGCCTATAGCCAAGATGAGGCTAAAGCGTATATGGTTACGCGGAGTAGGCATGGGGCGGCCCTGTTTCATTAAGGTATTAATCTCCTCAAAATGTAGGAGGTAGTTGATCCCGATTCCAATGCAGGTCACCGTGAGCGCAAATACTAAGAAGTATAACAGACCCCAGTATTGCTTAAGGGATAGGGGAGGGAGACCACAAAAGATGATCGGCAATACCAGAAAGGGCAATTTCATGATCAATCTATTGGTCCAATAATCCCAATCTTCTGTCATTACCCCACTGATGAAAATGATCCAAAAAATGAAGGTGATGACTAGGTGTACTCGACTGCGGGAAAAGTTCCTAAAGTTTCGAAGGAAATGGGGGTGGAAGCGGATCCATCCTCTGGCAGTCCCATCAATGCTAAAAGTAAAAAGAGCTGCTAAGCCGATCATGCCAACGGAGAGCAGAAAAGGAGAATAGATTAGGGCTGAGATGATCACTGCAAAAAAGAAAAGCATCAGATGATCTCGCCGAATTAACCGGAGTGATTTGACCATACTATTAACTAAAAGGAACCTATCTACCTAACGGATATGTTATAGTTGTATTGTTGCTTAAAAAGAGGCTAATTAGTTACCTTTGCATCTTTATTTGAAAATGCATTCAGCAAAGACTTCCCACTTTCATGTTTTTTCGGAGATGTTGGAGCAACTAATTTGGTCTAAGGTACCGTAAAATTCAGGGAATCAAAATTGTTAATATGGCGGTCATCGAAACCTTCGATAAAGTACAAGCAGTAATTGATGAGATCAATGCTAGTGAGCCAAAGACAGCGGCGGATCTAGAGCAGTTTCGTATTCAATATTTGGGTTCTAAAAATGTGATTAAGTCCTTGTTTGGATTGATCAAGGAAGTACCCAATGAGCAGAAGCGGGAGTTTGGCCAATTGGTGAATAAGGCGAAAAGTACGGCCGAGGCCAAGTTTGAATCACTCAAGACGGCTTTGGAAGGGGCTGCGGATGAAGCCCAAGCTGCGGATATAGATCTGAGTGCACCTGGTGAACCTCAAGCCCTTGGTACCCGACATCCCCTTACGACCACGATGAATCGGATCATTCGTATTTTCGAACGCATCGGCTTCGTAGTGGCAGAAGGGCCTGAAATCGAGGATGACTGGCATAACTTCACCGCGATGAATACGCCGGAAGATCATCCCGCACGAGATATGCAGGATACCTTCTATCTACTTAACAATACGGAGATGTTGCTTCGTACGCATACCTCCTCGGTCCAGGCGAGAACTATGACTTCTCAGAAGCCACCGATTCGGATCATTGCGCCAGGTAGGGTATATCGAAATGAAACCATCTCTGCTCGTTCTCATGCGCAATTCCACCAGGTAGAGGGATTGTATATCGACGAGAATGTTTCCTTTGCAGATATGAAGCAAACCCTGCTGTACTTCGCTAAAGAGATGTACGGTCCAGATAAAGAAATTCGCTTGCGCCCTTCTTACTTCCCATTCACAGAGCCAAGTGCTGAGATGGATGTGTATTGGGGATTGGAAACAGAAACCGATTACCGGATTACGAAAGGTACGGGCTGGTTGGAGATTTTGGGCTGTGGTATGGTAGATCCTAATGTATTAGAGAACTGCGGAATTGATCCAGAAAAGTACACCGGTTTTGCCTTCGGTATGGGAATTGAGCGCCAGGCGATGTTGTTGTATGATGTAGGAGATATTCGATTATTCTTTGAAAATGATGTTCGATTCTTGAAGCAGTTTAAGTCTGCTTTCTAGTTTAAGAGCACCTAAAAATATTCTGGGCAGTGATGTAGAGGCTGTCTAACCTTTCTTTTCCAGCCTCTCAGGTCTTTCTATTCCTAAAGACTAAGCATCACAGCAGCCCAAGCAAAAGCTAACGCTATGTCAAAGCCTAGTATCCCAAAGGGCACCAGAGATTTCGGCCCAGAGGAGGTGATTAAGCGTAATTATATTTTTGATACCATTCGCTCGGTATTTACCAAATATGCTTACCAGCCTATCGAAACCCCAACCATGGAGAACCTGTCTACCTTGACCGGGAAATATGGAGAAGAAGGGGATAAATTATTGTTTAAAGTATTGAATAATGGTGACTTCTTGTCCAAGGCGAATGCAGAAGCCCTGGCGGAGAAGAATTCTACCAAATTAGTCAGCTCTATTTCGAAAAGAGGGTTGCGGTATGACCTGACGGTGCCTTTTGCCCGCTTTGTAGTCATGCATCAGAATGATATCAGTTTCCCATTTAAGCGTTATCAAATTCAACGGGTTTGGCGAGCTGATCGACCACAAAAAGGACGCTATCAGGAATTCTACCAATGCGATGTGGATGTGGTAGGTTCTAATTCCTTGATGTACGAGGCGGAGTTAACACAGATCTATGACGAGGTATTTGCGGCGCTGAAGATTCCGGTAGAAATCAAGCTGAATAACCGGAAGATATTGGCAGGAATAGCAGAGGTCGCAGGCATCTCTGATCAGTTTGTAGACATGACCGTGGCCATTGATAAATTGGACAAGGTGGGTATGGACGGTGTGAAGAATGAGTTGTCTAAGCGTGAAATTCCCGCTGAGTCAATAGCTAAAATAGAGGAGATTCTCCAGACAACAGCCTTAGGGGACCTGAAGACTAAATTGTCAGCTAGTGAAATAGGAATAAAGGGTGTGGAGGAATTGGAGCAGGTATTTGACTACTTGTCGAGCAGCGATCTAAGTAATACTGTGCAATTTGATGTGACCTTAGCAAGAGGGCTAAACTATTACACTGGGTGTATTTTTGAGGTAAAAGCAAAGAATGTGCAGATGGGATCGATCGGCGGCGGCGGCCGTTATGATGACCTTACTGGGATCTTTGGCTTGAAAAATGTATCTGGAGTAGGGGTGTCTTTTGGAGCTGAGCGGATCTATGACGTGATGGAAGAACTGCAATTGTTCCCCGCTACTGCTGCCGACTCATTGAAACTCTTATTCATTGCTTTTGATGCTGAGGCACATGCCTATGCTTTCCGGTGCCTAGGGAAGGTACGTCAAGCGGGAATTACTGCGGATCTGTATCCAGAACCAGCTAAGCTGAAGAAACAGATGAAATATGCTAATGATCGCCGAGCTCCCTATGTAGTACTCATTGGAGGGAATGAAATGGAGAGTGGATTATTGACCTTTAAGAATATGGAAAGCGGTGAGCAGACTTCAGTGGATTTGGAATCGATCATTGCACAACTTACTTAAGCAAGTAGCATGGAAGTAGCGACACAGCCTAAATATAGCCAGATAGAGCAAGTGCAGAGCGATCTGCGTGAGGGTAAGCTCACTTGTGTGCAAGTGGTAGAATACTACTTGGATAGAATTGAGGCTAGCAAAGAACTAAACATCTATATAGAGATTTATGCGGAAGAGGCGTTGGCCAAAGCTAAGGCCATAGATGAGCGGCTGCAAAAAAATGCGGATGATTTAGGGCGTTTATTTGGTGTGGTAGTTTCGCTTAAAGATGTTCTATGTTATAAGGATCACCAAGTAACGGGTGGTTCCAAAATTTTGACCGGCTTCACCTCCATGTTCTCCGCCACGGGAGTGGAAAGGGTTGTGGAGGAAGATGCTATTATTATTGGTCGGGTGAATTGTGATGAGTTTGCGATGGGGTCGACTACGGAGAACTCCCATTATGGGCCTACTCGCAATGCGGCAGATCCAAGTCGCGTACCTGGAGGGTCTTCTGGCGGTTCTGCGGTGGCTGTCCAGGCGGATACTTGTTTGGTTTCCCTTGGAACGGATACGGGTGGTTCAGTACGCCAACCGGCTTCTTTTTGTGGGGTGGTGGGCTTCAAACCCACCTATGGCCGGATTTCTCGTTACGGTTTGTTGGCCTACGGATCTTCCTTTGATCAACTGGGCGTATTGGCGCAAAGCGTTTCTGATACAGCCTTGTTCCTAGAGATCATGGCTGGCCCCGATGAGTTTGACAGCACCGCTAGCCAACGAGCGGTTGAGCCTTATGCTTCAAAACTTTCCTTCGAACGCAAGGCCAAGATCGCCTACTTCGGCTCAGCCCTAGATCATCCAAGTCTAGATCAAGGAGTCCGATCTATATGCCAAGGTTTGATTGAGCAGCTGCGCGCGGATGGACATACCGTGGAAGCCGTTGATTTTGATTACCTGGATTATATTATCCCCGCTTATTATGTACTGACAACGGCGGAGGCCTCTTCTAACCTGTCTCGATACGACGGGATTCGTTACGGCTATCGCAGCTCCAATGCGACCAACCTGATGGAGACTTACAAGAAATCCAGAACAGAAGGCTTTGGGACCGAAGTGAAGCGGCGGATTATGTTGGGAACCTTTGTGCTAAGTGCGGGCTATTATGATGCCTATTACACAAAAGCTCAGAAAGCGAGAAAACTCATTCAAGAAAAGACATTCGAAATCTTCGAAGAATACGATTTTATCCTGCTACCTGCCGCACCAGGACCCGCCTGGCATTTGGGCGACAACGTAGATGATCCAGTTGCCATGTATCTGGCGGATATTTTTACCGTGCAGGCCAATATGGTAGGCATACCAGCGATCTGCTTGCCAGCTGGAACACATCCTGAGGAAGGGCTACCCGTGGGAGTCCAATTTATGGCCAACCGCTTCCAGGAAGCTGACTTATTGGCTTTCAGCCAGAAAGTCATGGACGCACTTCCGAAGTCTTAAGCGCCCACACTTCCGAAGTAAGACTTCGGAAGTGTGGGCGCTTAAGCTACGACAAGGCTTGCTGCAGCAAGCTATGAAAATGATGCACGCCCTTCTCTCGCCTTGGCGAAAATCTCCCGGTTTTATAGAATCTAGAACGCAGGCCTTTTTGCACACCTTCTACCACAAATTCATCCTCTCTTTCGACCTTATCTGTTAAAGCAGCAGCGTCCATTTCCAAGAATTTCTTTTCATCGTATAAGTAAGTAATGAAGGAAATCCTGCTCAAGGAAGGATTTAGGGGACGCACCACATTAATGGAAAGCCCCCAAGGATAGAAATTGAGCATTAGATTAGGATATATCCAATAGTAAAATGCAGTGATCTTTTTCCCGTAATCTGGATGCTCTGGCGGTAGGTCAAAGTGCTCTCCTTCGACGCTGGAATAACCAATTTGGAGATTCATGTTCGGGAAGACTTCAGTGTCATAGGCTCCGTAGTCCAGCATTTGGTTCAGTTGGTGATGAACGAATGGGATGTGAAAACCTTCAAGATAATTGTCACAGTACAGGGCCCAATGCGCATGTACCATGTATTCGGTAGAGTACGCTGGTGCGTAGCGAAAGTGTTCCAAGGGCAAAAAGGATAGTCTTCTATCTAACTCGCCAGTGATCTCGTCCCAATCTATCTTAGGTTCTAGGCTGGTGAAGAGGAATTGGCGCCACCTTTTTAGCGGAAGCTCATGCAGGTGATCACAAGGCCGAGGGAAATTCTCTGCATCCTTGAACTCGGGCATGAACTCCATCTTACCCTCTAGATTGAAACGTCGGCCATGATAGCCGCAGGTAATCTTCCGGTCCTTGGCGGGATGTTGGGCTAATAGGAAACCACGATGTGTGCAGACATTGCTGAGGCAATGCAATTGTCCCTCGGTATCTTTGGTTAAGAGCAAGGGCTCGTCCAGGTACTTGTCCAGTAAGGTAATGGGGTATATGGTTTCTTGTCCCCCAAAGAATTGTTGTTGGTCCCCTAGGTACTGCCAACTCGGGGCAAAGACCTTCTCCTTTATGGCCTCCCAGAGCTTGGTGTTGCTATAGAAATCAGCGGGTAAGGTTTCAGATTGGCTGATATTTTGCTTAACGGTATTCAATTGCATAGGTACAGACGTAAATGGTTAGCGAAGAACATTTGAGCACTAGCCAAGATAATTTTTCCCAGAAATTTCTCCCCCATTTTCAAAAGCAATTCTGTCCTTTTGTTTAGTACCGGCTCGCAACTTCAGCGCATTCTGAGATAGTACTTAATCGGTAATTAATGGTATAATTTATGCCTGATATCCTTAGGCGGTTAAATCTTGGCTATTTTAGAAGCCCTGGAATTTTCCACTTCTTTACTATTTGCTTGAAAACTCCTCTAAAAATGAGATTATCATTCACCTTTATCTGCCTCAGCGTACTGCTACTTAGCTATGGTTGTACATCCAATCAAGCCCCAGATTCAACAGAGCGCCCCCCCAATATTATCATCATGCTGGCAGATGATCAAGGCTGGGGAGATCTCAGCCATAGCGGTAACACCGATATCAGTACCCCTAATATCGACGCCCTGGCTAGCAATGGAGTAAGCTTCGATCGATTTTATGTAAACCCTGTCTGTTCACCAACACGAGCAGAGTTTCTAACGGGACGCTATCATACCCGGGGAGGAGTATATTCCACTTCAGCGGGTGGCGAGCGGTTGGATTTGGATGAAACAACCATCGCAGAAGTATTCCAAAAGGCGGGTTATCATACGGCAGCATTCGGGAAATGGCACAATGGGATGCAGGGGCCCTATCACCCGAATGCAAGAGGGTTTGATGAGTTTTATGGTTTCTGCTCGGGGCACTGGGGGAATTATTTTAGCCCGATGCTGGAACATAATGGGGTGATTACAAAAGGAGAAGGCTTCCTGGTGGATGATTTGACGAATAGAGCTATGGACTTCATGGAGCAACACCAAGCAGATCCTTTCTTCGTTTACCTTCCCTATAACACGCCACATAGTCCTATGCAGGTACCGGCCTCCTTTTGGGAGAAATTTGAGGGAAAATTCCTGGAAAATCACAGCTTAGATATTAACAAAGAAGATTCTTTGCATATGAAAGCGGCCTTGGCGATGTGCGAAAACATTGACTGGAATGTGGGGCGTTTGATGGAGAAACTCGATGCATTAGATCTTACGGAGGAAACCATCGTGATCTATTTTTCTGATAACGGCCCAAATGGCTGGCGGTGGAACGGAGGCATGAAGGGCCGAAAGGGCTCAACGGATGAAGGTGGGGTTAGGTCGCCATTTTTCTTGCAATGGAAGGATAATATTAAGTCCGATCGAAATATCCCTCAGATTGCGGCTGGGATAGACCTACTTCCCACGCTAGCAGACTTAGCCAATATTAAGGTGGAAACCAATAAGCCTTTGGACGGGATGAGCCTTGCCCCACTTTTACTAGAAGAAAACCCAACTTGGTCTGATCGAATGATTTTTAGTCATTGGAGGGGGAATGTAAGTGTCAGAAATCAGGGGTATCGATTGGATAAGGACAACCAATTGTTTGACATGGTCAAAGATCCTGGACAATCGCAAGATGTAAGTGAATCCAATGCAGCGGTATTCGCGGAATTAAAGACAGCCAAAGAAAAGTGGATGTTGGAGGTGATGGCGGAATTGAATCTTGAGGATAAACGGCCATTCTTAATCGGCGATCCGGAATTTGAGTGGACCCAAATTCCTGCCCGGGATGGGATAGCCCATGGAAATATAAGACGCTCTAACCGCTGGCCTAACTGTAGCTTTTTTACCAATTGGACGGCTGCTGAAGATAAAATTACCTGGGAGGTAGAGGTCATGGAAGAAGGAGACTTTGAAGTAATCGTGTACTACACCTGCCCAGTAGGGGATGTTGGCTCTGATTTTGAATTGAGTTTTCTAGATCAACGTGTGACAGGCAAGATCGCGGAAGCTCATGACCCACCCTTGAAGGGCATGGAGCACGACTATGTGGAACGGCAAGAATCTTATGTAAAGGATTTCAAGCCCCTATCAATTGGCCAAATCCATTTACCCAAAGGACCGGGAGAATTAGCCTTAAAAGCTACTAGCATCCCCGGGAAACAAGTCATGGATTTTCGCTTGATGATGTTGCGAAGATTGGGAGATAAAGGGTAGTTTCCTAATGACCTGTTATATTGACTATTAGCTAAATGCCATATACACGGCGACCATTAGGAGAATAAGCATTCCTATTAAGGTTAGCCCAAGTGGAAGTTCGTAAATGTATAGGGTGTCATCAATCTTTGCTCTGTGAGGCCTATGCTTGGGGTATATGATAGGAAGACTATCTCGATACTTTTCCTTCTTGTATCTGCTGGCCGGTATCTTAGCTGTAATTGTTTGCTGATTCTTGGTCTCAAACGCTATGTGGGCAAAATCTCTGGAACGTTCCTCTAACGCACCGTCAGGACCTTCTTTTAAGAATTCTTTGGTTTCAAAAGAGCGAACTAAAGCCTTGGTTCTTATTCCCGTCTTATCCAGTTTAAGGGCACGCAGGTAGGTGATGAAAATGACGAGGAGATAGAAGCTTGATAAAATTAGGCCAAGGTCTACAGGAGAGAGGTAGTTTTCCATTTTAGTTTTCCGAGCTTTTGAAGTTTAAGGCTAGACTTGATTTCTCGGAAACATGATCGCTCTTTTTGTAGGGTAGGTGAACTTATTACGATCAGTGCTAATAACTAATCGACAATTCTACTCGTGTACCGGCTGCTTCTCCTTTTTCATCCACCAGGTCTTCGATATGAACAGAGGCATCTGTCTCATAGATCTTGTTGATGGTCTGTAAGCGCTCGTTGGTGATATTCATCGCCATAGATTTGCGGCGTGGATTCTGATTTCCCATGCTTGCCGCTTTACTTCGTCCTACGCCATTGTCTTCAATGGTACACTTGAGATAGCCATTATCCTTGGCAAAGGAGAGCGTGATCTTTCCGGGACCTCCCTTGTGACGAAGGCCATGCCAAATACCATTTTCTATGTAGGGTTGGATGAGCATCGGAGGAATGTCGATCTCATCTGGATCTAAGGCTTCGTCTATATTGACTTTGTACTCTACTTCATTGTTAAATCGAAGACTTTCCATGTCCATGTAGAGTTTCAAAGCTTCGATTTCGTCTCTGAGATTGACGAGATGGGTCCTTGAGTTTTGCAGTATTAGACGCATCAGCCTGGAAAAACCATTGAGGTACTCGGAAGCCTTGACCGTTTCATTCTGGATGATGTAGTTCTCGATTGAATTGAGGGAATTGAAAATGAAATGGGGATTCATTTGGGCGCGGAGCGCGGTGAGCTCCATGTCTCCGACCTTCTTTTCGTATTCCCCCTTTAGCTTAACCTGCTGTAGACGATAGCGATAAAAGGAAAATGCTCCACCTATCACCAACAAGGCCGCTAGCAATTTAAACCAAAGCTGCTGATACCAAGGCGTTCCTACGAAGACCCGTATAGTCAATGGATCAGGAGACCAATACCCATCGTTATTGGCCACTGCTACTTTGAAGGTATATTCTCCACCACGCACATTTGTATAGGCAGCGTAATTGCGTTGGCCGGAATAGATCCACTCCTCATCCACTCCTTCTAATTGGTACCGATATTGATATTTTTCGGGGTGAGTGTAGCCGATGGCAGAAAAATCAAAAGAGAAATAGTTTTGCCAAGGATCCAATTCGATTCGCTTAAGGTGTAATAAACTGGAGTCCGTTTGCAACTCATTGTTGTATACTTTGAAGGAAGTGAGGTAGGGCTTAGGTTGCTCTTTGCTCCCCTGCAAGGACCGAGGATCAAATACGCTGAAGCCTTTTCTAAAGGCTACGGCCATTTTGCCGGACTTCAGATTGATTATTCTATTGACCGTCACTACCTTGAGTTCTTCATCCAGCCATTGAAGCCCTTCCAGGTCATTGTACAACTCGATGGTTTGCTCATCAGGATCATATTTGAATAAGCCTTCGGAAGCCAAACTCCAGAATTTATCATCTGGATCAATAACCAAGCGAGAGAAACCAGAGAAATCTTGAAAGACGCCTTTGGTAACCTTGATCTCTCCTGCTCTAACCGCTGCTATCGGGTCCATCTTGTAGATAATCCCTTTTTCTGGCTGGGCAGGATCTATTTTCCCTAATTTTCCATCCAGTTTTGAACTTACCCAAAGAAAACCCTTTGAATCTGGCGCGAACTGGTCGATCATTTCAAAGGTATTTTCTGGCTCTTCTCCTTCCCCCATCAAAAAATGCAAAAAAGAATCGCTTTCCTTCAACCAAACGCTGAACCCTCCACAATTCGAAAGCCAAATATTCTGATTTCGATCTTCATAAAAATCAAATCTAAATCGCGCCCTTTTACAAGGGGAGAACTCGTCATAAAGATTCGTACTCTCATTGGTCTTCAGGTCTGCCCGGACGATCCCCAGGGTTCGACTCCCTAGCCACACTCGACTTTGTGAGTCTACGAAGAAATTATTCCAGCCAGCGTTTTCCGGTAGGCTTTCAGAGATAGGATGAAGCACCATTTTGGTGCCATCCGGGCTAAGGGTATAAACATTACTGTATTCAAGGATGAGTAGTTCGCCATCACTGGTGTAGGCCAAGTCGGTACCACGGAAAGAAGATTTTCCAAAGTTTGGCGGAGGAGGGATCAGTAGCCACTCTTTGGTCTCTTGATCATAACGGTATACCCCATCTCCCTGCGAGACATTCAAATATATGTACTGGCTATCAGGGGATTCAATAATGAACTGAGTGATGAGCGGGCGAGGTTCTAGGTTTTCCTCGAAAAAGAAATTCTGAAACTGAGTGGTTAATGTGTCATAGACCCTAACCCCAAGCGTACTGACAGACCAAGCACGGTTTTGCTTGTCAATATGGTCAATTTGATACTTTCTGCTTTGAGAAGGATCATTTAACCAGGGATAAGATAGGCTTCCATCTTGAGGATTCAATACGGCAATGCCTTTGCCACAGCTCAAATAAAGTAAACCGTCAGAACGGCGGAAGATCCAGCTAACATTCCAACCTTTTGGTAGTGTAATGGTATTGACGACCTTTCTCAATTTCGGATCAAAAACGCGGATCTGTGACCCACCTCCATGCAAGTACAATTGGCCGTCAATTGGGAAGATCTGATTAAGTCCTTCTAGGTCTGGATAGTTGTAATCAAACTCCTCTGTAACCTTATTAAAGGTAAAGAATCGAAATCGAGAACCGATCCATAGTAAGGAGTCGTTATGAGGATCTAACTCAATAGTTTGGATCACATCTGAGGCTGATCCTTTTGTTTCTCCGGATTGCTGATCAAGGGAGGTTCGCGGGTAAAAGCGTTTAAAACTATCCTTCTCGCGATCATAGAGACAAAGGACATCTGACCCAGAAGCAACCCAACTATCTCCCGTCCTATCTACGTGCACCCAATTGATGAAATTATTTAGTAGCGAATTGGAATCTACTTCGCTCTTTTGATAGTTTCTGAAACCGTTAGTGCGCGGGTCATAAACACTTAAGCCCTTAAAGGTCCCTACCCATACCTCTCCATTGTGGGGGTGGGCGGCTACTGAAGCTACGGTATTACTTAGGATGCTTGTAGTATCTTCGGCCTTAGATTGATAGGTTTGTAAGTGATGTCCATCAAATCGGACCAATCCTTCATAGCTACCAATCCAGGCAAAACCATTGGCATCTATATCGAAACCTCTTAGATAATGATTAGGTAGGCCATTTTCAGCCCGAATAACTTTACTCGGCCGATCGAAATCATGTTGAGCTAGTAGGTCTGCAGTAATGCTTAATGTGACGGCGAACAAACACAGTACCCGTAAACCAAAGGCAGTCATCGGCATGGGTTTTACTTCTTTCTGCAATATACCGATGAGTGTGGGCTTATCAAAATCTACTATGCCCATCTAGGGATAAAGTGGACAATGGGTGCAGAAATCATGATGAACTGACCTTGTTCTTGGGCTGTTTGAATGGTAGATACATTCGAATATGTTACAACAAGTTTATTTGGAGACACCGGAAGACCTGCCCTTGCATTTTATTGCAGCATGGAATGAAAGAGATGCAGAGGGGATTGCTAATCTATTTGCCGAAGACGCCTCTTTTGTAAATGTGGTAGGACTGTGGTGGAATGATCGGGCGGCCATTTGGAAGGCGCATGAATATGGATTGCGCGTTATTTTCCCCGAATCAAAACTTGAACTGCGTAAGATCCAATTGAGGAGCATCTCAGCAACAGCGGCGGTAGTACAAGCTAGAATGAAGTTAAGTGCTCAAAGCAGTCATGAAGAATTGTCAAAACCTGCTTCCCGGATGAATATATTCACTTTTGTATTGGAGAAAAGGGAACTAGGCTGGGTTTGTGTAGCAGCTCAGAATACGGATATTGTTCCCGGAAAAGAAACCAATATTGTTGATCAGGAAGGTAACTTGAAAGCCGTAGATTATCGTAAAAAGTGAGGGACGGAGGCGTCTAGTCCATCCCTCACCTTTTTGTCAAGATGGAATGGCTAAGCGACTAAATCGCCTTGCTCTTGTTCTACCACTACTTCCTTCACGGCTCTTTCTAAATCTCTCTTATCTACCCAATTTCCGGTTCTTAGCCAGTGCATGGCACGCTTGATTGTGCTATTGCCTGACAATAGGAGCGGTAAGAGGAAAAGTGTGAGGAAGGTAGCGAAACCAATGCCATAGGCTACCGAAATGGCCATGGGGATCAAGAACTGAGCGGAAAACCCAGGTTCAAAGATCAAGGGTGCCAAGCCCGCAATCGTGGTTATAGACGTTAAGAATATAGCTCTAAATCTTTGCTTTCCAGCTTCGTACAAGGCCTCATTGAAAGATAAACCCGATTTCAACAAGTTGTTGAATTTCTTGATCAAGACGAGGCCATCATTTACCAAAATCCCGATCAAGGCTACAATCCCCAAGAAGGACAAGACATTAATACTCATGCCATGTATCCAGTGCCCCCAGGCTACTCCGACTAGACTGAAGGGAATCAAAATGAAAAGCATTAGGGGTTGCGTATAAGAACGGAAGGTAAAGGCGATGATGGCATACATGAGTAGCAGGATGGCAGGTAAGACCTTGCCCATGGACTCTCCAATTTGTCCTGCTTCGCGGTTCTGCCCCTCATACAAGGCTGTCACACTTGGGTACTTGGCTATAATGTCCGGCATGATGTTATCCCTCACAAAACCAACTAACTCAGCCGCACTATCACGGATATTCTTTTGTTCTGCTTCTACCCGGATTTCTCGCTTTCCTTCCAAGTGATTGATTGTTACTTCTCCACGCCGGATCTCATAGCTGGCAATTTCAGATAGGGGAACGCGATTTCTAGAAGGCGTCACGATCCACATATCATCCAGATTGCTGATGGAATTACGATCCTTCCGATCATATCGTACCCATACCCGGATTTCATCCCGACCCCGTTGGAAACGCTGCACGGCAGCCCCGAAGAATCCGCTTCGAACCTGTCCCATAACGTCATTCAAGCTCAGTCCTAATAGGTATGCATTGTCCTTAAGTCTTAAGTTGATCTCTTTGATACCGGAAGGGTCATTGTCAGAGATGTCTTTCAACTCGGGCATGTTGATCAGTGCTGCCTTGAGTTCCTCCTTGGCCGCTTTGATTTCCTGAATATTATTACTGACCAATGATATAGAGACGGGTTTGCCCCCGAAACTGGTGCCTGATCCAAATTCCAAGGTTTCTGTTCCATAGACTGTTCCCACAGCTTCAGCGACAGCATTAGCTACTCTCGATGCATTGATGGTCCCTCGCTCCTCCTCTGGCAGAAGATTCAAGGTAAGCACTGCCGCTGAGGTACTGCCTCCGACACCTTGGGAGGCACCTGGAGGGCCAGCCTGTTGAGCAGTAGCCGTACCAATTCTGCGGATAGAATTCGTAATTACACTTTTGCCGCTCTCCAACTCTTCTGAGAGTTTTTCGTTGGCTGCCCACGCCTTCTCTTCGATCATGCTGATGATAGAGTCTGTAATGGCTTCACTAGTACCTTGGGGCATGGTCAGACTGATATTGACCTGATCACTCTCTACTGGGGGGAAGAAGCTGAACTTGATCACCCCACCGGCAAATGCGCCGATAGTCAAAATAAAGAGCGCAATAGGTATGGAGAAGCCCAGGATCTTGTTCTGCAAAAAGAAGCGTAAAGCTGGTGCGTACAGCCGATCTCGCATCCATAGCATGGCCTGTTCTGCCCAGCGATTTAAGAGGAAGGTTTGTGTTCCTTTTCGCAAGGCTCTTGAGTGGGCGATGTGTGCAGGGAGTATTAAAAAGGCCTCAATCAAGGAGATGGATAAGATGATGATCAGTACTTTTGATATCTCTCCAAAAAAGTTACCGAGGTTGCCCGGTAGGAAGAAGAAAGTGGTAAAGGCTACCATGGTGGTAAGAATGGCCGAAAGAATCGGGGGAATTACCTCCAAGGTGCCGTCAATGGCGGCCCGAATCGGATGCTTACCATTCTCGTAGTGATAATAGATATTCTCTCCGATCACAATACCATCGTCCACCAGTATCCCAATCACCAGTATCATCCCGAAGAGGGAAATCACATTGATGGTCATGAAACTTGGCGCAAAGATGAAGAGACCAAAAAAGGATATCGGTAAACCGACGGCCACCCAGAGGGCGATACTGGGTTTTAGGAATAGCCCCAGCAGGATCAGTACTAAAAGAATACCTAACCCTCCATTCTCGATCAATATATCCAGACGTTGCTCCAATGCTACCGTAGTATCTCTTGCAACGGTGAGCGAAACATTATCGTATTGTTGATTAAACTTCTCTATGTAGGCCCGAGTCTGCTCTGTGGCTTCAATGATATCCTCATTGTTGGTGGTGGAGACGGTAATTTGAATAGCTAATTCGTCATCCATAAAGAGACGATCCGGACTTTCTGACCAGCGATCACGGACAGTGGCTACATCTCTTAATCGAATGATGTTTCCGTTGGACTCTGCCTTCACGACGATAAAATCGAGTTCATCGCCATAGTAAGAGCGGTTATTAGCCCGGATCAAATATTCTTCATCTAATGTTTTAATGTTACCACCTGTGGTCAGAATATTTGAGTTGGAAACTGCTCTAGCTACTTCACTGAAGGTAAGATCATACGCTCGAAGGTCTGTCTCGCGAACAGCAATCTCGATTTCTTCTGCTGGAAATCCTTTTAGTCCGACTTGAGAGATCCCCGGAGTGGATCTAAGATCTGTCTCGATATCACGAGCAATTTGCTTCAGGGTCTTCAAATTGACTCCTTCGCCACTGAGGGTGAAGCTGATGGCTTCATTGATGATCTCCAGCTTTGAAATAACAGGCGGTTCCATTTCTGGTGGGAAGGAAGGTACCCGATCTACTGCGTTCTTGACATCCGCCAGGAGTACATCTATATCTGCGTCCCTCAGCCCTTCTACCGTAATACTGGCGCTATTTTCCCGACTGGAAGAGGTGACTCGGTCAATTCCAACGAGGCCCCTAAGGTTATCCTCAATCTTCAACACTACTCCCTCTTCAATTTCACCAGGGGAGGCGCCTGGGTAAGTGATAGAGATGGTAATAATATTGGTGTCAGCTAGCGGAAAGAAGGAGGACTTGGTGTTTGTCAACCCCATGATCCCAAACAGGATCAACACGAGCATCAAGACGTTGACCGCTACTGTATATTTTATAAAGAAAGTAATTAGTTTCTTCATCACTCTTGTTTAAGAAGGGGATTTATTGGCCCCTGCTAAATGATTGACTTAGACTGTCTAGCCTACTTTAGCAAACTCACTCGCATGCCTTTGTGGGCACCAGGTACCGGCTTTGCCATAATTTGGGTTCCGTCCGTTAATCCTTTAACTACTACCGTTGATTCTTTGAAAAAGATCGGTGAGACCTGCGCAACATCCAATACACTATCCCTGATCACAAAGAGCTTATTCTCATCGAAAATAAGCTTTCGATCGAGTTCATAGGTGTCTTCTTCTTCCTTAGCTACCAGATCAGCTTCTAAGTACATACCTTCCTTTAAAGACGCATCCGAGACCTGAATGAATACCTTGATGGTCTGAGAAGCTTGGTTTACTTTCCCGTTCACTCGAATTACTCTTCCTGGCCAAGAATTTGTCCGTTCCAGATTGTGTAATTCTACCGATTTACCCACGGCTAAAAGGTCTTGGTACGCGACATTTATATCTACTTCCATCTCATATACGCCGGTGCTGATAAACTCACCGAGTTTTTGCCCATTGCGTACCAGTGCGCCAGGGTTGACGAGAGCTTCGGTCAAGACGCCATTGAATGGGGCGCGGATCACATATTTATCCAACCTTTCTTCTAGATTACTGATATTGTAAAAGCTGGTAAAAATTCCTTTGCTGCTCAAAAAGAGTTTTTCCTTTTCAGCAGTAGGTTCCGGAAACGCTTGCAACGGTTTTTCTACATCAAATTCAGTCAGATAGGTTTCCCATTTGGGGGTAGCATCTGGGTAATCGAGACGTAGATCGGGCATAAATAATACAATCTGGTTGTAGAGGTTGCTTTTCTGCGCCTTTATGTTGGCCCGAAACTCATCACTATCAATCAACAATAGAGTTTGCCCTCTTCCATATGGACTACCCGGTTTGAATTCTCTCGAACTGGATTTAAAAATCCCAGATACCTCGGAATAGATATCCACTTTGTTCTTCGCAACCAAGTTGCCACTAGTTTTTAAGGTGATAGGTGTGCTCGTATTTTGTACTGTTTCCATGGAAACAGGTAAGACGATCTTGTTTTCTACGGGCTTAGGTTGGTTTCGAGAAGCAGCTATTTGTCGTGCTGCAAAGACGGCACCAACGATTAGTAGCAAGCCGATTATCGAAGTAATAACTTTTCTCATAAGATCAGTTAAATAGTAAGATTAGATTGTATTTTTTGTAATGTTTGAATCGTCGTTTGTAGGTCTGTTTTATCCAAGCCTTGTTGCATCTCCAACATCAGCTCCTTCATAACAGGAAAAGTAGACTGAAGTTGTTCCTTCCCCGCTTTCGTGAGGTAAACACGATTAATGCGTTTGTCAACTTGATCGGGCACTCTTGTAACCAATTGTTTTTTCTCTAGGGTGGAAATAAGTCGAGTCAGGGAGGCTTTGTGTCGCTCGGTAACGATGGCCAGATCTTGCTGGGGGCGGCCATCCTCTTCATGTAGTATTTTGAGTATGATCATTTGCTGAAGACTGAGATCCATCCCCTTCCGCTTCAGGCGATCACCGATAAAGATAGCCATCATCTTGGCAGTTTTGCCAATCCAGGGGAGCACACTTTCTTCCATTTCAGGAATCTTCATACAGCAGTTTGTGATAGCATGAACCACTTCATACTAAATAGTTGCATGTACAACGACTTGAGCTTGGCCTTTGTTCAAGGCGAGTTGATATATTTTGAATTAAAGTTGAAATGATCTAATGGTACGTGAAACTTATCTGGGCTTGAGGCTTATTAACATTGGAAATCCATTTTATCCTGGATCTTATCTTTTGCTTCTGCCCCGGCCCATTTTTCGCAAAGGTAAAGCCCCAGTTGTAGAGCGGAAGAGACCCCGCCTGCGGTGATGACGCCACCATCTTCCATTACCTTTTCTCGTTGAACTTCTTGGCAATAAGGTTTTAATAGGTCAAAGGCACTGCGATTGGTTGTTGCTTTTTTTCCTTCCAGGAAGCCGGCTGCGCCAAGCAGTAATGCACCGGTGCAAACAGAAGCTTTGTAACGTGCTCCTTCCGCCTGCTTAATCCAATTGATGAAATCTGGATCATCTTTCAGTGGACGAGTCCCAAAACCACCAGGAACGATAATGGTATCATACTGACTTAGATCCGGTTTGATTTTGTCCACCTTGATAGTAAAGCCGAAGTTGTCCTTAATTTGTTCGCTTGTGGCACAAATATCCCATTCAAGGTCGGGAATATAGTCCATGCTTTTGAGGCGAGTGACGGGATCATATACACCGACTAAATCTAATAAGGTAATGTCGTTAAAAACGATGAAGGCAATGCGTTTGGGCTTCACGCTAGTAGCGGAATTAGGCATCGAGAATAAGTTTTTATTACCAGAAAAAAGCGTACATAGGCCTAACGGCAGTGCTTTCAGAAAAGTTCGTTTCTTCATACTTTTGGACGGATGGTTTTCATCTTAATGAAATAAGTCGAGGAAGTGTTTAAAAGTATTGACAAAAAGCGATAGAACTATGCAATGGTCCCAAAAAATGTGGCTAGCCCTGATGCTAGCAAGTTGCTTAATGAGCTGCGTGTCTCCTTCGAAGACCTGGGAGGATGAGGAAAAGGATAATAACCCTATAAATGTAGAGTTGAAGTGCGTTCCGATTGACGGGGCGACGGAGGAAGATATTTACCGTTCTGTAGTTCATATAGTAGATGGCAATCGATCTGCGCCAGTTATGTTAATTCCTACTTGCACCCTTCTGGATTCATCTAATTATGCGGAACATCAGGTTCCTGAAGAAGCTATTGCTGCTGCATTTAGCTGGTGGGCAGGAAGTGGTGATTATGTGTATGCTCTACCGATAGAGGAAGGTGTTTTGATACGCCGTGCCGTGGTAGATGAAATGCAACTCGTAAGAGACTATGGCTACATGGATTGGGCCTTGTGGCAGCAGGATACCTTGATACGGTATGATGCAGGTTCCATGATGCCCATGACTGGCCTCTACACGGGTGGCGGACCTGAACAGACTTATCTGTTCTTGTTAGACAAGGTAGGGGAGGAGTGGAAAGCTGAGGGCGTGGAGTTGTCTAGGATGTTACCCCCGATGGAAGATCTTCGCATGGAACTAGAGGACTTAAAGATGCAAGAAATATTGGACTTCAAACTGGAAGCGGCTACAGGACATTTTTCTGCAGGCGAATGGGGTGAAGGGGAGTTAATCACGGAGGATGGACAGTACGTCCTTGTGTTTAAGGACAAGCAGGGGCCGGATGGAGCTCCGCTGAAACTGGTCTTTGGAATGAGGTGATTATTCGTCTCGTCCGAGATTACAGAGGAGGCATGCTCAAGGTAACGGTAGTTCCTTCTAGGGAAGGTGTGGCGGTAAGTTTGCCCCTTAATTTTTCTGCTCGCATTTTCATGTTTTCCATACCTAGACCACTACTAGGACGTTCCCATTTTCGAATGGCTTCACTGCCATTGTCTTGCACACTCAGGATAAAGGAAGTACCCGAGTTTTGAAGGCGGATCACTACCTGGCTACTGTCGGTATGCTTGACGATATTGGTGATAGCTTCCCTAAAGATGAGCTGTAATTGTTGTCGAGTATCAATCTGCAGCGTTTTTTCGTGCGGGAGGTTGCTCGTTTGAAATTGAAAGCTAATTTCCTTAGGAATAAGCATCTCCTCGGCATGTTCCCGCATTCTTTCCACCAGGTCCTTCACTTTTGATCTTCGCGTGTCAATGGACCAAACCAAATCCCGCATCTTGGAGACAGCTTGTCGGCTAATGTCGGTTAAGTACCGTAGCCCGGCTTTATCTTTCGCTTGGGCATTCATCTCCATGATTTCAGCCTGCATGGCCAAGCCTGACAACATAGACCCAACTTCATCGTGTAGATTGCTGGAGATTTGCAAACGCATGCGTTCCATTTTCAGCAATTGCTGCCATCGATATTGGAAAATTAAGAATATGATCGAGGTGATGGCTATCATACACAGTACAAAGAACCACATGGTATTGTAGAAGTAGGGTTTCACATGAATAGGGATACTTAATTGGCTACTACTCCAATTACCTCTGGAATCCGCGCCCTTTATATGAAGGGTATATTCTCCTACGGGCAGTCGATTGTAGCGGATGGAAGGTTGGTTGCCGATGTAAGTCCAGTCCTCTTCTAAGCCTTCTAATAAGGTGTAGTATTGATTCTTATCTGGTTTCAGATAATTGGGTAGGGTCCAGTTAACCTGAAAATAGGATACGTTGGGTTTGATGATTAAAGTGTCCTTTTCAAAGAAACGAAGATCTTCTTGTTCCAACTGTTTGGATTGTTGAGCAAACTGGGACCAGTGCGTCAACTGTAGGGGCGGGTTAGGGGCTTGCCCAATGATGTCCTGTGGGTAAAAGGCAGTGACCCCATTCATACCTCCGAAATAGTATCGCCCCTGACTGTCCTTGAAATAAGAAGCGTAATTGAATTCGTAATGAGAAAGCCCATCCTCTTGATAGAAATTCTGAAAAGTTTCGGTGGGCTTATGGAAACAGGATAATCCATTGTAGGTACTTATCCAGAGGTAATCTTGATCAAATCCCAAGATGCCTACGACATTATTGTTGGCCAAATTATCCTTCTGGGTGTAAATGTCTATCGACTGCTTCTCCGGATCCAAGCGATTTACACCTCCACCAAAGGTGCCAATCCACAGCATCCCTTCTTGATCCTTTTCTATGCACAAAATGTGATTATGACTAATGGCAGGGGTGGAGGTAGTCGAATAGTGCTGCAAGATATCTCCCGCTTTGGTCATTTGGATCACACCAGACATCTTGCTTCCAATCCAGATGGTCTCACCGTCCTCTAATAAAAACTTGACTTGGTCATCGCTGGATAGAGGCGAATTCGTCGGTATGAGTTTTTGATAGGTTTGGGTATTAGGATCGAAAAGGCTCAAGTGATGTAGAGAATGTCCAAGTACTAATTGGCCACTATCCAAGGCCAAAATGGGGTTAGGACTATGTCCTGCCAAGAGGCCGGATTTAACAGGCACATGATTAAGCTCCTGCCCATGTTCTGGCAGAAAAACCAATTGTTCATTGGCACTCCAAACTCCTTTGCGTTTTGTATCAAAAGAAAAGAAATTGCTAAAACCAAACGGGAAGTCCTTGGTTCTAGAGGCGGTGAGTTCGGCTATGGCCTCACCTGCCTGCCAATCTAATTTATGTAATCCCTCTGCTCCCCTTTCGCACATCACGAAGACCTCTCCCGCATTATTTTCGAAAAAACCACGCGTAGTATTTCCCCATTCTACCTTTGGGATGTTGAGGAAATTCTTAAATGCTTGTTTCTTAATGGGCAACTTTATGATACCATTATCGGTGCCTATCCATAGCAATTGCATTTGATCTTCGAACAGACAATTGATAGCTGTGAAATCAAAAGGCTTGTTTATCTCCTCACTGTAGTCGGTCCATTCCTGATCGGCATCCCATTCTAGTAATTTTCTCTTGGTTGCGAACCATATATGGCCACGGTGGTCTTCTAGGGTTACGTAGACTGGCGTATCTAATCCCTCTTTAATTACCTCTCTTTCACCGGTGACCAGATCTAAGGTCCAAATCTCATTTTTGCTTTTAGGGAATAAAAAAATGCGATTCTGACTATCTATGAAGAATGGCGTGAAATGCATGGGATTCTCGTACCAAATGAAGGTGTCGACCTTGGCTTCCCAAAGGAGCTGCCCACTCGCATTAAACTGTTGTATGCCTTGATTGATCGTTGTCCAAAAAATATTCCCCTCTGTATCCGTACCCATTTGAGTGAAGTCTCTAATCCCTCGCTTTGATTGCACCATCGAAATCACTTGGTCACGGTTTTTCACTTCCATGAGGTATTGGTATTCGCTATTTTCTGCCACTGCCCACAGTTTTCCCAACTTTCCTAAATGCAACTGCAAAAGGTCTAGTGGATGTTCGGGGTTTTCCGGGCCTGAAACTTGCACTGGAGTAACTTTATTCGTTAGGATGTCCAGACAGAACAGGCGCTTATTAGCGATGTACCAAATGGCACTGTCGCTCATAATTATGCCTTGCTCAGCAAAATCTTCGGCGGGAAGCGGGTGGTCACCTAATGGCCCCTTATTGTAATAAGTAAAATGGTAGCCGTCGAAACGATTCAGGCCTTGTTCGGTTCCTAGCCACATTAGGCCCTGCATGTCTTGAGCAATGGCTCTTACATTTCTAAAGCCCAGTCCATCTTCAATAGTTATGGCATCTACGGCGGGGAAGGTCTGGCTGAAAAGGGATATAGAAAGAAGTACAGCCCAAATGCACAAGAGCATTTGTTTGCCATACCTAAAGGCGGCACCGATAAAAAATGAGAATAGTCTGTACACTGTTAGCTTAAGATGTCCTATGCAATTTAGTTTTCTCCGGCTATATCCCTTCACTTTTACTGACATATTTTCGCAGATGGCAGGATTGAGGTATTTTTTTACCCCATACAAATGCGATTGACAAGAAGGATTGACTCTGCTATCTTTGAAACATGAAGAGGATCTCAATTGGAATAATCGAAGACGACCCTGTGGTACAGAAAAGCCTGCGATCGTACCTCAGCGCCAACCCAAAATTCGAAATTAGCTTTGTTGTCAATTCCATTGAGGCATTTCAGGCTTTGGCTAGCCAAAACTCACCCTTCGCTGCTGATATTGTATTACTGGACATCCAACTGCCAGGAATGTCTGGCTTAGAAGGAATCCGGGTCATCAAGCGCCAGCTACCACCTGTCGATATCATCATGCTCACCACTTTTGAGGAAGCTGACAAGATATTTAAAGCCCTATGTGCAGGAGCTTGTTCCTATTTGTCTAAACAGGTTCCCTTGCAAAAGATCCAAGAAGCTATTCTTACGGTGAGTCAAGGAGGGGCCTACATGAGCCCTAAAATTGCAAGGAAAGTTGTGGATTATTTTAAACCCAAACCTGCCAAGAAGGAGGCCGTGCTTACCGCTCGCCAACAACAGATCGTGGATGGGCTACTACGGGGTTTAAGTTATAAGATGGTAGCTGCGGAGTTAAATATTACCCTGGATACCGTGCGGGCACATGTTAAGAATATCTATCGTGTGCTGGAGATCAATAGTAAAGCCGAATTGATTAAGCGGGCTTACGATCAAGATTGATAGGCGGGACAACAAATTGACGGCAAGAGCTACCGGTCGGGAACATCCCCAAACCAAACTGCGGCAAAGGAGCCAAAGATACTAATTCCAATAGCCTTCCATTCATGTTTCTTCCATGGCCCTTGGTTGATTATTACTGCATTATGATGCAAGCTTTTCTGCCACGATCTAAGTGCTCTCTTAGCGCTTATCTTATCATTTATACTTTGGAGCTGTGCCCTAAAAGCAATTTCATAGCCGTTTCCGGTATAAGAAGTCAGCTCTCTAGGTTTGTCCCACATACACTTGGCCTGCTTATGGTCTGGCGTGTAACAACAAGAACTCCATTTTCCATACTGAGACCAACTATGCGTATTGCAACCTCCATGATTTGGTCTATGGTTCATTAGGTCTCTAGTATGCGTTCGTGCTACCGTGTTTAAAGAAAGAGATAGGGGTATGGGAGGAAGGCCTTGTGCCTCTCGATAAGTCATTATGAGTTCATAAAGAGCAAGTTCCTCTGCGTTCAATTCTTGAGCCTGACCGTTGATGGACAGGAATAAAATGAGTAAGATCCAGCAACAAATCTTCTTCATCTAAGCCAAGTATTTATCGTTGTAAGCAAGTCTTTATAGTCTAACGAAAATGTCGTTATAGGTTACAGATAAATCATATTATCTACATTTAGAAAAAAATATACTATCTGCTCTTGACTCGTTATTTTTAATTATATACATTTGTGAAAAATATACTTGCTGTCTATCCATCAGCATTTTTTTTGAGGCATAAAATATACATTTATGAAAAAAATAAGCTTGGATAGACTTTTAGAATCCAAATCTATATGAAAGGGACCCATCTTGGTGAGTTTGAAGAACTGGTACTCTTGACGATTGCCATCCTGTACGATGAAGCCTATGGCCTAGCCATCCAAAGAGAAATGGAAAAGCAAAGTCAACGCAAGGTGAGTATTGGGGCGGTGCATGCCGCATGTAATCGCCTTTACGACAAGGGGTTTTTATCTGCTCGATTCAGTGAAGCCAGTCAAAAGAGGGGAGGGAAGCGTAAAAAGCTCTACCGAGTGACTCCCTCCGGGCAGCATGCCCTGACACAAGCTAAGGATCTACGCCAGAAGTTGTGGGATCAAATCCCCGGTACGGCCTTCCAGTTCAGCTGGAAAGGGTAGGGGCGACCTATACGCCTTATTGCTTTAGACAATCCGACTGCTATGATTCAGCCACCCAAACGTATTTTATCCTTTCTCAAATGGTTTTGTGATGAACGTTTCCATGAGGAGATGGAGGGAGATCTCTACGAGATGTATGAAGACCTTGTGGAAACCTATGGAGCACGCAAAGCCCATCGACGATTCGTCAAAGCCGCATTTTCCTACATGCGACCTTATTTCTTTAGAAGACGCCAAGAAAGCTCATTATTTATGACTGCACAACGATTTCATTTCAAGATCGCCTTTCGATACTTCGAACGCAATAAAGTATTTGTATTGATTAATGTTTTGGGATTGGCTTTGGGTATAGCCTGTGCCATGCTGATTAGCCAATTGATCAGACATGAAGCTAGCTTCGATCAGTTTCATACCGGAGTAGATCGTGCTTACCGTGTAGTCCGGGTCTCCCAGATAGAGGGAGGGGACGAGTTTAGGACTGGCGTAGTTTTCCCAATGGCGGCTAACATTAGATCGGATATAGCTACGGCAGAGGCGGTGACGGCTACTTACCCCTTATGGAATACACATCTGGCTATATTAGATGAGGAGGGTGGTGTAGAGAAAAAATTTAAAGAGCGGAAGGGTATAGGTATGGTGGACCAATCCTTTTTTGAAGTGTTCGACTTTGGAGAAAAGGAAGGAAATTGGATACATGGCGATCCAAAGCAGGCATTATCCCAGCCTTTCGGGATGGTGCTAACCGCCTCCAAGGCAAGGAAGTATTTTGGTACGACTAATCCCCTGGGCAGGGTCATTACCATTGATGATGAGCATAACTTCACGGTTACGGGAGTGGTGAAGGATCTTCCGACAGCTACTGACCTTCCGTTTACGGTATTCTTATCCTTTAGGAGTTTAGAAGTAATGTGGGGTGATTTTATTAAAACGAGTTGGGTAGGAGTAAGCGATAATAGCCAGTGCTATCTGAGACTGCAAGAAGGAGTAGGAGTAGAAGCTTTTAACCAGCAGCTGGCCCAATTACATGAAAAACATGTATCGAAAGAAATCGCGGATATGCGTTCTTATGTTCTACAGCCGATGAACGAGGTCCACCAGGATGCTCGATTTGGGAACTACACCGATCGAACAACTAGCCAAGGAACCATCTTGGTCCTATGGGCAATCGCCTTTTTCGTGATATTGACAGCTGGAGTGAATTATATCAACCTAGCAACTGCTCAATCCAGTTTGAGGGCAAAGGAAATGGGAATGCGCAAGGTGGTGGGCAGTAATCGTCTAGGGATTATGTTCCAAGCTTTTACTGAAACCTTCTTGATCACCAGCATGGCGGTGATCTTGGGGTTGGCACTGGCCATTACCGGTTTGCCCTATCTAGAACAATACATGGACATTCAATTGCAGTCTTTCTGGCAATGGGATCAAGCCCTATGGTTGTTGGGGTTAATTCTATTGATGACGCTTGCGGCAGGCTATTACCCAGGAAAAGTCCTATCTGGCTTTAGCCCGATTCAAGCTTTCCGGAAGAAGGTCGAACGGGCACAAGAAGGAAGTTTGGGGCTAAGAAGAGGTTTGATTGTGTTTCAATTTGTGGTAGCACAACTCTTCATCATGGCCACGATTGCTGTTTTGTTACAAGTAAAGCATTTTCAGGAAGCCGAATGGGGTTTTAACCAGGATGCAGTGATCACAGTCCAAGTACCTGCAGCAAGTGAACGAGCTGCTGTTCGTCAGAAGTTATACCAGGCTTGGGGGAGCTTGCCGAATGTAGAGCAAGTGAGTTTTGCGGCGAGTGCTCCATCTGCGGCTACGCGGGCCCACAATTATTCGGAAATGCAGTTGCAAACACAAGGTCCTGAAGAAGGGCTTATGTGTGAGGTGATGACCATAGATACCAGCTTTATCGATTTATATCAGATCCCCATTATCGCAGGTAGATCTATCCTCCCTGGAGAAGCGGATCAGAAGCATGCTGTGGTCGTGACAGAAAGGCTGGCCAAAGATCTTGGATTTCTTTCTCCTGATGAAGCTGTAGATCAAGCGGTATATTTCAATGGTAGTGACTGCGTCATAGTCGGGGTAGCTCAAGATTTTCAGGCGAGTTCCTTCCGACAAAGCGATTTGAAGCACCGAGGGCGAGTCGCGATGTGGCACAATCCCGCGGGCTTCGGGATGGCTAGCCTAAGATTGAAGACTACGAATGCCGACCAGCTGACGGAGAGTTTGCAGGCCATTGAAGATATCTGGGTAAACACTTATCCCCGGCATGTCTTTGAATACCAATTCTTGGATGATCGCTTGGCTGCGTATTATGCTGTTGAGACGAAGATGAGCCAGTTGTTTCGCATCCTCGCCGCCATAGCCATTTTTATAGGCTGCTTAGGTTTGTATGGCTTGGTCACTTTCTTAGTCAATCAAAAAACAAAGGAGATTGGGGTCCGTAAAGTCCTGGGCGCTTCTACGCCGCAAATTCTTAGTCTAATCTTGAGAGAATATGTGGGTTTACTCATCATTGCTTTTGTCATCGCCAGTCCTATAGCTTATTGGGGCTTGAACAGATGGCTGAGCAATTTTGCCTCGCAGATCAACTTGCCCATTTGGCTCTTCATCTTGGCCCTTGGCTTTAGCATGACTATGGCCGTGCTATCCGTAGGCTATAAGTCGTTGCAAGCCGCCCGTTTAAACCCAGCTACTGCCTTACGAACTGAGTAGTATCATTCCTGGTTTAATGCCTGGACCGGATTCAGCAAAGCAGCCTTGAACGTTTGTAAGCCAACAACACTCCAAGCGATTAGGAGAACAGCCAAACTTGGCCAGACGAAGAAGGCCCAGTTCAGGTCAATCACATAGGGGAAATTAGCTAGCCAGCCTTGAGCAACAAGGTAACTGATCGGCATGGCAATGGTAATGGCAATCAGGACAGGTTTTGTGAAAGCACTACTGAGTAAAGTTATGATTTCGAAGACACTGGCTCCTAAGACTTTCCTGATACCTATTTCTTTTCTTCTTTGTTCACCGGTGTAGGTGGCAAGACCGAAGAGGCCCAGGCAAGAGATGACCAGTGCGATGAGGGAGAAGTACCTGGATAGTACAGTTATTCGGCTTTCGGCTTGATAAAGGTCCTGGTAGTCTTCATCCAAGAAGCTATACGTAAAAGGGAATTTCGGATGAAATTCTTCATATAGATCCTGGATCTTTGGAAGGGCTATTGCTTCTGAGCCTGCCTTGATTTTAACCAGTATTTGGGTCGATGTACGCGCATCCCGATAGCGCAAGACCATAGGCTCTATCTTCTGATGCAAAGACCCGTAGTGGAAGTCCTTTACCACTCCAATTATCTCCACTTTTCTATTGCCTTGACTGATGGTTTGTCCTATTGGATCTTCGAAGCCCATTAGTTTTACGGCAGACTCATTAAGGATTATACTTTGGTCATCGTCTTTCCGCTGCTGAGAAAATGAACGTCCCTCAATGATCTCCATGCTTAAGGCTTCCATGGCGTTGTAATCTAGTCGAGGTGCTTTGATTTTCCGGCCTTTATCGGCGGTTGCACCAGCCCAAGCGTATGGACCATCAAAATCGCTGCCATCTAGAATACTAGAAGCCATCCCACCGGCTTCGATCACTTCAGGAAACTCCTTCAATTTGGATAAGAAGAGTTCTGCTTGGTTTAAGGGCCCTTCCCGCTCAAAGGTGATCACATGTTCTTGATCATAACCCAAGTGCTTATTCTGTAAATAGGACAATTGCCCCTGTAGCACGAAAACGCCGACCAATAGCATTAGACCAATAGCAAATTGAAAAACAACTAGGCCTTGCCTAAAAGCTGGAGCATAAGCCGCATCCTGAGGTTTCCCTTTTAAGGCCTTGGTGGATTGGAATTTTGATAAATAGAAAGCAGGATAACTTCCTGCCATCAGGCCTGTCGCCAGCGCCAAGCCAAAAACACCTAGGATTATCTCAAAGTGGAAAGCATCTATCTGCAAACTCTTGCCGGTGACTGCGTTAAAATGTGGAAGTAGTATCAGAACCAATAAGAATGCTATGAGCATAGCTAGTGTCACCAACAGAATTGATTCAGATAGGAATTGTAGAATTAAGTGTTTCGGAGAAGCGCCTACTACCTTTTTAACTCCGATTTCCTTGAGCTTTCGATTAGCTTGTGCCGTAGATAGATTCATGAAATTGATACAGGCAATTAACAAGAGGAATAGCGCAATGATCGAGAAGACCTTTACATAAGCCATTCGCCCTTCCTCCTCTTTACCATTTTCATATTGTCCATATAGGTATTCTCGTGAGTATTGTTGTGCAAACAGGGTATTGCCCCTTTCTCTGGCCTTCTTATTTTTCGATCGGAAAAAACGGGTCATCTTGTTATTGAAATCAGTAACATCCGTACCGGTCTGCAAAACAACGTAGGTTTGAGCTAGGCGGCTATTCCACTTTCCTGCAAAACGATCTGCTTCCAGCAGTTTTTCAAAGTTGAATACGATATCAAACTGATGGGAAGCATTCTTGGGCGGGGCTGCAAAAACGCCGGCTACGATGAATGGGCCATTTAATGCTCGACGATGCTTGAATTCGATCAATTGACCGATCGGGGATTGATCCGGGGCGAATAAGTTCTCGGCCAGCGCCTGCGATATCACCACTCCGTTTTTCTCAGCCAATACAGCTTTGGTCTCACCTTCTATCAACTCATAGGAGAAGACTTCAAAGAAAGAGGCCGTGCTAAATGCTCCTTTTACTTTGATGTTCTTTTCTGAAGTAGAGACTACGCCTTCCCCGCTAAAGTCGCCAGAAAAGTAATTGACAGCCACGGCTTGTTCCACTTCAGGAAATTGCTCCGTTAAGGCTGCGTATAGGGGATCCGCAGTTTCATTTTCTGTCAGTATTCCTTCTTTGTAGTTTACATTTTCAAGAATATGAAAGAGTTGATCATCCTTTTCATGGAACTTATCAACCTGTAGTTCATCGTACACCCAGAGGCCGATCAGTATGACACTAGCCAAGCTGGTGGTTAAGCCCAATAGGTTAATGCCAAAAGAAACGGGGTAGCGTTTAAAACTTCTTGCACTAATGATAAGACTATGTTTAATAAGGTCCATATTTACATGCTTTTGAGAGTATCTTGGGGAACGGATAATGCCAGGTCTGAATAAGAGAAGAATATCCAGGGCAATTCTTAGCTTCGCTTTTCTTCTACCCAATGCCCTTTCATTTTCCTTGTACATTTCCAAAAGGTCGCCCTCGATAAAAGGATGGAGTTCTGGATCGCAGAACCAGCGGAAAAATTGAAGGAGATACTTCGGTGGTTTCGACATGCGGTGCTATTCTGATCTAAGATTATCCATTGGATTGGCGGAGGCTGCCTGTACAGCCTTTACACCAACCGTCAAAAAGGCGAGTCCGATGGCAAGCACTCCGATAAGCAGGAATATTCCGAGGTGGAGCTCGGTGCGATACGCGAAATCTTGCAGCCATTGTTGCATACTCCACCAAGCTACTGGTATAGCAATTAAGGTGGAAAGCAAGACGAGCTGGAGGAAATCTTTTGACACCATACCTACGATATTTGCCACGGTGGCCCCTAGGACCTTTCGAATACCTATTTCTTTGGTTCGTTGTACCAAGCGATGAGAGACCAAGCCAAATAGCCCCATACAGGCAATGAAAAGCGCGATAAGGGTGAATATGCCAAAGGCCTTCCCAAACCTTCGTTCGGCGCTGTACAGCTGATGGTAGGAGTCATCCATGAATTGTGGATCGAAGGGTTGGTTGGGGAGAAAAGTTTTCATCGTGTTCTTGACATCAGCCAAGAGTTTATCCTCCTGCCCTCCTTCGATCTTCATTGTGATATGGCCGATATATCGACCCCGGTTAGCATTCCGGTACCCCATGAATAAGGGTTCAATGGCTAGATCAAAGGGTTGAAAGTGGAAATCTTTTACTACTCCAATCACCGTTCCATCTCGGAACCTTTTACCCACTGCTGAGGTCCAGCCCAGTTGCCGTAAGGCGGCTTCATTGAGCAGATAATGATTGGTTGTATCACCGGGATGTGCAGGTGAAAAATTTCTTCCTTCTACCAATTCAATCTCGAAGAGATCAAGAAAATTGTGATCGATATAATTACAATAGATGTATAGTTCTTCTTCCTCCGTACGACCTTCCCAGGCATTGATGATGGTATTGCAGCCTAGGTTTAAGGGAAGCCCGTTGGCAAAGGATACGTTTTTGATTCCAGGCGTGCGGAGCAGTTCTTGACGAATCGCTGGAGTTTGTGGATTGATGTTGGTTTGATTATAGGATAGGTATACTACTTGGTCTCTACTGTAGCCAATTTTTTTGCTCTGGATAAAGTTCAATTGTTGATAAATAACTACACTACAAATGGCTAAGATAATGGCTGCAGAAAACTGCCCTACAACAAGTGAATTACGCAACAACGTACCTTCCCTGCGAATTTTGAACCATTTTCCTTTCAGTGCAAGAATCGG
>ENA-UENX01000206-UENX01000206.1-marine-metagenome-genome-assembly--contig:-NODE-206-length-30934-cov-148.269085_pt1 | contig 30934 bp, 21 predicted proteins | sample MGYA00237875_ERZ529327 | MGnify/ENA primary metagenome ERZ529327 (study PRJEB26372, sample SAMN05368347) | marine metagenome | biome: cultured habitat; feature: ocean water; material: water; isolation... | reverse complement strand
GGTAACGATAAGCTTGATGGTGGTAAAGATGATGATCATTTAATAGGTGGTACAGGTAATGATGTCTATACAATTAACTCCCGCAAAGATATTATTATCGAAAGAGCAAGACAAGGTAACGACCATGTCATGTCTTCAGTCACCTATAATCTCAGCAACAACTTAGAAAGACTGACTCTGCTCGGAAAAAACAATCTTACCGGAAGAGGTAATGATCGCGCTAACATTATTCGAGGAAACTCTGGAAATAATAACCTCGAAGGTAAAGGAGGCAACGACCAACTATTTGGTAATAACGGTGCAGATAACCTTTTGGGTGGTGATGGTAAAGATACTCTTATTGGTGGAGCGGGTAACGATAAGCTTGATGGTGGTAAAGATGATGATCGTTTAATAGGTGGTACAGGTGATGATGTCTATACAATTGATTCCACGAAAGATATTATTATCGAAAGAGCAAACCAAGGTAACGATCATGTAAGATCTTTAGTTACCTATAATCTCAACAACAACTTAGAAAAACTGACTCTGCTCGGAAAAAACAATATTATAGGAAGAGGTAACGATCGCGCAAACGTTATTCGAGGAAACTCTGGAAATAATAAACTCGAAGGTAAAGGAGGCAACGACCAACTATTTGGTAATAACGGTGCAGATAACCTCTTGGGTGGTAATGGTAACGATGCTCTTAATGGTGGTGGAGGTTTAGACATTCTCAATGGTGGCTCTGGTCAAGACACCCTCATCGGTAGCTCTGGTCGAGATACCCTCATCGGTGGCTTGGATGCAGATAGCCTACTCGGTGGTAGCGATGTGGACACCCTCAATGGTGGTTCTGGTCGAGACACTCTTGACGGTGGCCGAAACCCTGATCGTCTAACTGGTGGAAGCGACGCTGACAGTTTCGTATTACGTTCTGGCGATGGCAATGATAGGATTCTAGATTATGTAGATGGTACAGATAACTTCTTGTTAGATAGTCTGACTTTTGAAGACTTGACAATAGAACTTGACTCAACTGGTAATAATACTGTCATAAAGACCTCGACAGAAACTTTGGCAACTTTGGTTGGCGTTACTGATATTACTGATCTAGATAATGGTGATTTTGTCATCGTCTAATTAGTATTAGGACTCTTTTTTCCAATCTCAGTTTATTCTTGAAGCGATCGCCTCTTTTAAATTAAAGGGGCGATCGTTTTTGTCAATATCCTCGGCACTATTTTGCCACATCAACTCCCCTGTAATATCGTCTTCAGGAAACGTACTTGCTTCTTTTCCTGTTCACAAAAAAACTCCAGTACGCCCCAAAGCCAAAAAATTCTGATTGAGGTATAACCTTTCCCTTAATTTGTTCTAGAGGTGCATAATATGTAGCAACTTTTGTTAGTTGATTATCATTTCGTTTGGCAAAAAAAATAAGTATAGTTAATTTTCCTCGCAGTACCAAAATCAATTGGCACTAAATCTAGATTTGCTTTGACTATAATATTAGTAGGTTTAATATCCCGGTGAATATAATTCTGGTTGTGCAAATAATCTAGAATTTCTAATAATTGTTTTAACCAATTTATTACTAACTCTTCACTAATAAAAATTTTCCCTGTTTTTGACATCCAAGTTATTAAATTATCTCTTGCTATTTTTTCTATAATTAAGAAGTGATAAATGTTAGTTTTAACATCCCAAATAAAATATCCATCTGATACTACTTTGGGAACTATAGGATGATTAAGTTGCTGCAAAATTTGGCTTCTTGCCAAAATAGACAGATCTGTTTTTCTTCACAAAAACTACCTATCACTTTAATCACTTTTTTTCTCGTACCTCTTTCTTCCACTTCCCATACTTCACCACAGCTACCCTCACCAATTTTTCTGGTTGCCCGATAGGGATTTTTTACAATTTAATTTTGTTGAATTATAGCTGCTATTCTTCACCGTCTGAAAAATCTACTTCTTGATAAATCTAATTGAAAGGAATTTCTATTTCAACAGTAGCTAAGTTTAAAACATTATTGTCTCTATTCTACTCGGTAAATAACCATTTATTTTCTTGTGGTTTTTTTTAGGTTGAATATTGTCTGGGTTGGTAGTGGTGGGCGATCGGCTTTTTGTCGCTTTTTTTGCTTTAGGATAGGGGCAAATTTTGCTACAGATATTAATGTCACCAAAAATTTGTGTATCAGAACCAAAATTGGAAATATGGGAAAATTCGATTCGTTCTAACTTAGATTTAATATTTGATTTTTTGGCGTTGGTGAATTAGGGTATGATTTGAGGATAAGGCGATCGCTGTGAGCATTTACAAGGAACTGGAACATCCAAAAATTTTAGATAATGAATGAGTAAGCGAATTGAATGCTTTAACATTTCATGATTACTTGGAATAGCAAAGAGTTTTTCTATGTAATCTAGCTTTGGGGTGCCTCAATCTCGTATTTTCTCCAACTACAATGGTCATATTAGGATAGGATAGTGCTATATATTTGTCAGTATTATGAGTCAAGCAAATTTAGCGACTCCCTTCTACCATTCCCACTCAAATTTCCCAAATATGGAGATAGAACCAATAATTGCCCAACCACAAATCTAACCAATGACCCCCAAAAAGATCTCAAATGGGAGGAACAACAACCGATTAAATACGAATATGTTAACGGAAAAGTCTATGCCATGACCAGGGGCAGTCTTGGACATAACTCAATTGCATTAAACTTAGCCTCTGGGCTGAAAAATCACCTCTGCAGTAAAGAGTGTAAAGTTTTCATAGCAGATGCCAAAGTAGGCATTTCCGAAAAAGGTCCTTTTTATTATCCTGATGTCATAGTCACTTGTGACGATCGCGATCTAAGCGCTAGAAAAATAGTCTATCATCCTTGTTTAATTATAGAAGTATTGTCTCCCGGTACAGCACATTTCGACCAAAACAAAAACTTCAGGAATTATCCTCATATTGATACCTTAAAAGAATATGTTATGATTGAAGCGGAAACTATGAATATAGATACCTACCGACTCAATGACAAAGGAAAATGGGAACTTACAACTTACTCAACAGAAGAACCCACTACCAATCAAATAGACCAAGACGTTCACTTTACCAGTGTTGATTTCTACTGTTTGCTCTCCTTAATTTATAAAGACGTAGTTTTTCCTGAATTAGTTTAATTCAGGACTTGCACCCAGACAAGAAACCGAGCTTATTGCCACGATTTGGGATTGAAAGTTACCAACGCTAATTTACTAATTGTAGCACTTAATGTACTATATATTATAATCTAAAATTGCTATTTTTTTATGAAAAATCTAACTTTACTATCTGCTAAATATGTATTAGTTTTTGGAAAAATACAAGCTACCTTTGCTTAGACAAATGCACGGACTTTTTTTACCGAAGATCTCCATTTGTTTTGTATTAAGTTTGACACAATTGATGAGATAATAAAACTGCCCAAAAATTAACTCAAATTTTCAAATTACAAATTATGTCACAAACTCCCTTTTCTCCAGAAGAAATAGCATCTGAAGGCATCAAACCAGAAGAATATCAAGAAATTCTGAACCGCTTAGGTCGCCACCCCAATAAAGCAGAACTAGGAATGTTCGGAGTTATGTGGTCAGAACACTGCTGCTACAAAAACTCTCGGCCTCTCCTCAAACAATTTCCCACCACAGGTAAACGTATCCTTGTTGGACCAGGAGAAAACGCCGGAGTCGTAGACTTAGACAACGGACTCCAACTTGCTTTCAAAATTGAATCCCACAACCACCCATCCGCTGTCGAACCATTCCAAGGAGCTGCCACCGGAGTCGGGGGTATCCTCCGAGACATCTTCACAATGGGTGCCCGACCCATCGCTGTACTCAACTCTCTGCGCTTCGGTTCCCTAAAAGATGCCAAAACCAAACGCATTTTTACTGGAGTTATTTCCGGCATTTCTCATTACGGTAACTGTTTCGGAGTGCCTACCGTAGGAGGAGAAATTTACTTTGACCACGCCTACACAGGTAACCCCCTAGTCAACGTGATGGCATTAGGACTAATGGAAACCCCCGAAATTGTTAAATCTGGTGCATCTGGTATTGGTAACCCAGTCTTATATGTTGGTTCCACCACAGGTAGAGACGGTATGGGTGGAGCCAGTTTCGCCAGTGCTGAACTGAGCGCACAGTCAATAGACGATCGCCCCGCCGTGCAAGTAGGAGACCCATTCTTAGAAAAATGTTTAGTTGAAGCTTGTCTAGAAGCATTTAAAACAGGGGCAGTAGTCGCAGCGCAAGATATGGGAGCTGCTGGCATCACCTGTTCCACCTCCGAAATGGCAACAAACGGAGGTGTGGGCATTGAATTCGACTTAGACAAAGTACCAGTCCGAGAAACTGGTATGGTTCCATACGAATACTTGCTATCAGAATCTCAAGAACGGATGTTATTTGTCGCCCAGAAAGGTCGCGAACAAGAATTAATTGATATTTTTAAACGTTGGGAACTTCATGCAGTAGTAGCAGGTACAGTCATTGAAGAACCTATTGTGCGAATTTTATTTGAGGGCAAAGTTGCTGCTGAAATACCTGCTACAGCTTTGGCAGACAATACTCCTATTTATCACCGGGAGTTATTGAGCGAACCGCCAGAATATGTCAGAAAAGCTTGGGAGTGGAGTGTGGCGTTACTACCAGCATCTACAGAACGTGGTATTGAAATTAAGGGAAATTTCCAAACCTGGAATGATATTTTACTGACTTTATTAGATACTCCAACTATTGCTTCTAAAAATTGGGTATATCAACAATATGATTATCAAGTACAAAATAATACTGTTATAATACCTGGTGGTGCTGATGCTGCTGTAATTCGGTTACGCTCACAAATTTCTAATATTAATAACCCAATAACAAATTCTGGTGTTGCTGCAACAGTTGACTGTAATTCCCGTTTAGTTTATCTCGATCCATATACAGGGGCAAAGGCAGTAGTTGCAGAAGCAGCAAGGAATCTCAGTTGTGTGGGTGCAGAACCTGTAGCGGTTACAGATAATCTTAATTTTGGCAGTCCGGAAAAACCTGTGGGATATTGGCAACTAGCAGAGAGTTGTCGTGGTATTGCTGAAGGTTGTCGGGAGTTGGGAACCCCTGTTACTGGGGGGAATGTCTCTTTATATAATGAGACTTTAGATGCTGATGGTCATCCCCAGGCAATTTATCCGACTCCAGTGGTAGGAATGGTGGGGTTAGTTCCTGATATTACTAGTATTTGTGGTCAAGGTTGGCAAACTGAGGGTGATGTTATCTATTTAATAGGGAATTTAGTGGGTGCATCTTTAGCTGCTTCTGAATATTTGGCAACTGTTCATGATGTGGTTGCTGGTAAACCGATCGAAGTAGATTTTGATTTGGAAAGGAGGGTACAGGCTGTTTGTCGTCATGGCATCCGACAAGGGTGGGTGCGTTCTGCCCATGATAGTGCTGAGGGTGGTTTAGCGATCGCTCTAGCTGAGTGTTGTATTAGTGGGAAGTTGGGCTCTGAAATTATTTGGGAATTGTCTGATTTTTCTAGTTTTCGATGGGATGAGTTTCTGTTTGGTGAGGGTGGTTGCCGAATTTTGGTTTCTATTGCGCCGGAAAATCAGATAATTTGGGAGTCATATCTTCAGGAAAATTTGGCAGATTTTTGGCAGAAAATTGGTCTGGTGGGTAATGCTGAAAGTGGTTTGCAAATTTTAGTTAATCAGGGTGTGTGTTTGATTAATATAGATATGGGAGAAATGAGCGATCATTTTAAAAATGCTATTGAAAGACGTTTGGATTTTTAGCTTGAAGTAGGAAATATAACACTACACAAAAGTTAAATAAAATTTAATCCCCCTACTCTTTGGGGGGGGGAAGTAAAAAGTTAAAAGTAATCTCACGAGTGAGTTTTTTCTATATTGAAAAGATATAAACTTGTATAGGACCTTACCTAAGTACACTACATATAACGTACATTATTAGTGAAGTTACCTTAATTCTAATTCTTAGTTTTTCTAGACAGATACTATCTTTAATGCCAGTAATTTTCTAGTAGTAATCAGAGAATAAATCCTGGGAAAATCTTGTTTAATTTTATTAAATAAATCCACTAAAAAAATATAGTTTTTATAATCAAAATATCTAAATATTAAGCATAAAGATTTAAAATATGTTGATTATTTTCAATATTTCACAATTATTCAAACTAACTATACTAGAACCAATTTAGCACTATCTAAATCGACAATATTAATCATGATGCAATCAACTGTTATTTAAGATATGAGTCTTTAAATTCACAATATTTATAGTGAAATATTAAAGGATAAATTGTCCTAAATACATCCACATATCTAATTTTTTATCACATAGTAATTCACAAAAGGTATGGATATAACATTTAACTTGGGCGACGACAATATAATGCCAGGGTACATAAGTTTATTTGCGGGCACTTCAGCGATGAAGATCCTGGTATAGAAATAGTTAATTGTATATATTTCAATAATTATGCTGGAATATTCAGTAAAATTATTAACTCAGGCTTCTTAAATTCAGAAATTTTCCTGTACCATTAACTCAAAAAACTCTGACTGTTTAACTATCGTATTCTTGCCTCATCATACCTTCATTTACTAACGCCCAATATACAAATCAAATTATGTCCTAATTTTGATGATTTTTCATTATGTAACAATCAAACAAAAACTTAAGATACTGAACTATTCCCGATTTCTAGAAAAACCGAAATTGATGTCTTAACCTATCCTTCCACTTCTAGATCAATTAGAAATCTGAATATTAGTAATATAACTATTTACTTTATATATAAAAACATTCCTTAAATGCTACATAAAAGTTTACTACAATTATATTTTTTTCTCGACATCTATGATCTTTCAAAAACTTTTTTTGTGTAATTGTTTTAGAGAAAGCTCTATATTAGTAGTAAGTTCTTGTGAAGCTTGCTTTGTAGAATCACCCAAATAATCTTTAACTACTAAAGGAGAACCAATATTAACCTGTACACCACATCGCCAGGGTGGTGGTGCAGGATGATCGTATAAAATACTAATAGGAACAATTTTAAGATTGAGTTCAGCACGACTTGATATTACCTGTAATGCTATACGGGAAACTCCTGGTTGAATAAAATGAATTTCATTATCTTCAGGATATATTTTTCCTTCAGGAAATAATACCAAAATTTCCTGATTTTTTAGGATTTTAACACTATGACGAAGAGCAGATATTCCTGGTGACTCGCGATCAATGGGAAAACCACCCAAGCGACGAATAAACCAACCTTGAAAACCTTCTACTTGTTCTTGGGAAACCATATATCGCAGGTAACGTTTAGTAACCAAACTTACGGTATAAGCGATAACTAGGGGATCCCAACGAGAACGATGAGTCGGCGCCAGAATAATTGCCTCCTCATCAATAGGAATTTTTTCTTGACCCCTGACTTCTATTTGGAAATAAAAGGGCAAAAGAATCTTAGACGTAATAAAGTAACTCAAGGGAGTTAGCCAAGGTGAAAATCCAGATATAATTTCTGGAGATGCTGAATAGTTTTTAGGTTTATTGTCTTGAGTCATTCCTAATATAAAAATAAGAAGAAGTTAAGGCTAGAAAGACTGTTACTCTCCTAAGAACAGGACAAAAAGCTTGACTCATAGAACAGGAAAAGGTTTCATAGAACTTAAACCATAATGTCCATCAACCTGAATATTTGGGAAATTAGTTGATTACAAATAACTTCTAAATTACCACTTTTCTTGCCATGGAGCCAGAATTCAATTTCTCCCTTTATTTATGTAGGCTGTACTTAGAGAAATATCAACTTGCTACAAATAGCAACTGCATTTTCATCTAATGCCCAAGTAAGTTATAATTACAAACGCCTACAAAGGTTTCTCCCCCCACTTTAACATAGATACTAGGGAATTTGTCCAGGCTATGATTGCTATCATGGACTGCTTGAAAAAATGGGTAACGTTGTTTGGTTGCCTTAAAAGTAGAGCTTTTGACCTTGAGTTTACTCATATAAATGAACCAGAACGTCTAACTAAAATGATATTTTTATTAACTTTGACACTGTGTTGAGTACACTGAGTAGGTGTTTGCTTAAATCAGCATCGTCCTGTGCTAGTCAAAAAAGATGAGGGTAAAGCTCAAAGTTTTTTTCCCTATGGTCTAGATTTTTGGTATAATATTCTCTTCAATATACCTAGCAAAATAGCTGATTTTCATATGGCTTGAAAATTTTTTCCTGTACTTAGAGAAATCCTATCTCAAAAGTGAAAGACATGAGCGACTAGAAGGCACTTATGTTGAAAGCAGAAAGAAAAAAGTAAAAGGAGCAGGAGCTAGAGCTATTTTTCAAGAAAACTAGTGATTTTCACAAGTGATTTAGAATTGCTATGATACAGTTGTTAGAAATTATTGATTAATATTGGTTTTAGCCTTTTTATAGCCTGGGAAAATGCTTAGTTTTCCGTCCGTCCAGAGAGCTCATGGATACTAGTATTTTAATTAGGCCTAGGTAGAATAATCTTAGGACAATTCTTCCAACTACCACCTCAGCTTGACCAAGAGGAGTGAGGGAGCGATAAATTCCCTACTCCTCTGTAGGGAGGTTGTATGCAACCTCCTTACCTACTTCCTCCCCCTGGGAGAGCTTAGGGGGAGATACCCTACTCTGATACTTTTTGAACAAACCCTAATAGATCACCAACTACATCTTCATAGTCACAGTCTTAATCTCCGTATACTGCTGTAAACCATACTCACCTAGCTCCCGACCAAGACCAGACTGTTTAAAACCACCAAAGGGCGCAGCAGCATCAAACACATCATAACAATTTACCCAAACAGTACCTGCCCGCAGCCTATGAGCCAAAGTATGAGCTTTAGTCACATCTTGTGTCCATACTCCTGCAGCCAAGCCATACATACTGTTGTTAGCTCGTTCTACCAATTCATCAATATCCTTAAACTTAATAATGCTCATCACCGGACCAAAAATTTCTTCTTGAGCAATTTTCATATTATCTTGCACATCAGCAAATACAGTTGGTGCAATAAAATAACCGCGATCGCCAACCCTTGAACCACCACATAACATCTGGGCACCATCCTGCTGACCAGACTCAATATAACTCATTACTTTATTAAACTGTTCTTCATCAACTTGAGGTCCTTGTTCCACACGTTCAGTAAATGGGTCGCCTACCATCCGAAGTTTTGCTCGTTCTACACTCTTGTTAACAAATTCATCATAACATTTCTCTTCCACAAACAGACGAGAACCCGCACAGCAACACTGACCTTGATTAAAGAATAAAGCAAAATGGGAGCCCTCAATAGCAGCATCCATATCCGCATCCGCAAACACTATATTTGGACTCTTGCCACCTAGTTCTAAAGTCACCCGCTTTAAGTTACTTTTGGCAGCAGCTTCCATAATTAAACGACCTACTTCTGTCGAACCAGTAAAAGCAACTTTATCAATATCCTTATGGTGGGAAATGGCAGCACCAGCAGTTGGGCCATAACCAGACAAAATATTGACCACACCAGGAGGAAAACCAGCTTCTATTACCAGCTCACCCACCCGCAAAGCTGACAATGGTGTTTGTTCAGCAGTTTTCATAACTAATGTATTACCCATTGCTAATGCTGGAGCGAGTTTCCATGCTTGCATTAATAGAGGAAAATTCCAAGGAATGATTTGACCGACAACCCCCACTGGTTCGTGGCGGGTATAGCAAAAGTAGGGGCCACTAATAGGGATAGTTTTACCTTGAACTTTGTCAGCCCATCCTGCATAATAGCGATAACAAGCGATCGCTAAAGGTAGATCTGTATTGAGAGAGTCTTTGAATGGCTTACCATTATCCAAGGTTTCCAGTCTCGCCAACTCTTCTATATTTTTTTCTATCAAATCTGCCAATTTGTATAGAAGTTCCCCTCGTTTGGCAGCAGAGATTTTTGGCCATTCGCCACTGGTAAATGCTTTGCGGGCTGCTATTACAGCTTTATCTACATCAGGTGCATCTGCTTCTGCAACGTTACAAATAACTTCTCCTGTTGCAGGGTTAATAGTTTCAAACCTTTTGCCAGAGGCACTTTCTACCCACTCGTTATTAATTAAGAGTTTAGTGGGACCAATTTTCACTTTTTGTTCTGGTTTTGTAGCAGTTACCATATATTTTTTCTAAAATTTGTGATAAATATTACTCTAACCCATTTACATTTTATATAGTTTTAAATCCTAAAAACTTTAAATATTTTTAAGAATTTTGAGTACATACAGCAATTACTCTTTCTTGCTTTTTCTCAATTTGAACCTATGCAATAACTTGTGTCTAACATTCAAAACTTCTAATACTATATCTAGATAAAACTTCATAAATTTAAGTGATGAACCTAAGTACAGGACAAAAATTTTAAAACCCTATGAAAATCAGATATTTTACTAGGTATATTGAAGAAAATATTATGCCAAAAACCTAGACTATAGCGAAAAAAAACTTTGAGCCTTACAGCCATATTTTTTGATGAATAGAAGACGATGTTCATCTAGCCAAACACCTACTCAGTGTACCCAAAAAAATGCTAAAATTAATAAAAATATCATTTGAGTTAAACGTTCTGCTTCAGTTATGTGAGTAGACTCAAGGTAAAAACCTCTAATTTTAAGGCAACCAAACAACATTTCAATCTGCCAGCAACGATCATAATAGTGAAATTCACTTCGTTTAGTAGTTTAGGAATTTCCTTTTTTCGGCAAAATCTCCCAAATTATGGGAATTGCCAAACCGTGATCAGCAATTCCTAACATGAGAATATTGTATCTATGTTTTCCAAGCTGCCATTAAGTTCAGTAATTACTCAAAACCCATTTTTGTGAGCAGTTCATAATGGCAATTACAGTCTAGAGAAATTCTCTGGTATCTATGTCAAAGTGAGGGAAAATCTTTGTAAGGGTTTGTAATGAAAACTTACTTAGGCATTAGATGAGAATGCAGTTGCTATTTGTACCTGGTTAATACTTTTAACTTGAAATATAGCCTAGATAAATAAAAGGAAAAATTTGATTCTAGCTCCGTGGTAATAAAAGTGTTTTTTTAAAAGTTTTTTGTAGTCAACCAATCTCCCAAATATTCAGGTTTCATAGACATTATAGTTTAAGTCATATAAAACATTTTTATATTCTTAAATTCCAGCTTTTTGTTCTGTACTTAAGTTGCTCTATTACTGTATTTTAAAAGATTTTTCAAACAAGTTATTAATAGAATTTATTGTGGTTCTTTAGCAGTAGTATTACACCGATATCCAAATATTTCCCTAAAAATATTCCAGTCAACTTAACTAAAAAAAAACTAATTTTTAGATAATCTAAATTGAATTTTACTTAAGGCAATAAATATTTCTATATGAAGTTAGGCTATTGTTTCTCAAACTATCGGAATTGAGGACCGCAAACCCAACAAACAAGTGCCCATCTTTTTCCTTTAATAATTGGTGTAACTTCATGGAGAACAAAAGAAGGAAATAAGATCATTGTTCCTCTAGCTTTTGGCAAATTTTCAGCTTCTCTTCGAGTGTATAACTTCAGTTCTGAACCTTCATAATCTTGGGGGTCAGAAAGTTGAATTGAGATAGAAATTTTGCGATAATAATAAGCTTCTCCAACGTCTATATGCTTATTGTAGTGATCTTGAATACTTTCCTGATTTTTACTAGCTTCATAACATAAAAGTTGCATACTATCCATGATACCATAAATATCATAATTCCACCACTTATTGTTAGCATATTTAACACTGTTTATTAACTTTTCCCAAAGCCATCTTGTTGACTCTGAATAACTCAGACCCCACACATTTACTTGGCGAATTTCAGGCTTTATTTTTCCATCTACAATTCCCTTTGATAACTTCATTTCTTTTGATAAAGAAATCACCCTTTCACATTCTTGTGCTGTAAAAGCTCCCCAATTTTCACCTGGTTGACAAAAATGCTCTTTTTGACTAGCGTCATAATAAGCATATTTAATTTGACGATATTTTTGTTGAGGATAAATCCAAACCATATTGTCTTAATTTCACTTTTTAAAACGATTTATACACTTTTGGCGTAGGCAATACAATCAGCAGTTTTTCTCACCTAATCCCCATAATCTATTCCCTACTTAAATTGTAGAAATCATCTAAATTGAGGTCCTCCTACCCAACCAATAAGTGCCCATCTTTTACCGGAAATAATAGGTGTTACTTCATGCAAGATGAATGAAGGGAACATAATCATTGATCCTCTACTTCTAGGTAATATTTTCTGATTTTTTTGTACATATAAATTTAGTTCTGCGCCCTCATAACTATTAGGTTCTGATAATTCCACAGAAAAAGAAATTTTCCGAAAAGACAAAGGATACTCATTATCTATATGTAGATCGCAATTATCTTGAATCTTCTCAGAAGTATTTGTGCTGTCATAACAAATGAGTTGTATAGACTCTAAAATCCCTACAATATCATAGTTCCAGCAATGGTTATTTCCAGATATAACATTATTAATTAATCGTTGCCAAACCCAATTTGTTTCTTGAGTTTGATATATTTCCCAAGCACTAACCTGACGATAGCTAGGGTTAGTAACTTCAGCGATATAATTTTGAGATGTTGCTACATTTTGTGAAAGTGAAATAATCCAGTCACATTCATCTGCCGTAAATACTCCCCAATTTTCACCTCTTTGACAAAAATGACTAGGCTCACTAGCATCATAACAGGTGAATACAGTTTGATTATATTTTTTTTCAGGATACATCCAAAACATTTTTTATGAGTTGTCTATTATCCAATCAATAATTACAGTTTTTGACATTCTCACGACCCTACTCTACAAGATAGTAAATAATTTTATAACATCAAAAAGTCAACAAGTGGGAAGACAAAATAGAGGAAAAAAGTTAAAAATAGAGCAGTCGCTAGGGTAGTGAGGGTCTTCTCAAACTCTCAAATTTATTCCGTACTGCGAATGTAAAGGCAAAAAGCAAATATCCCCTACTGACTTTCCCTTCTAGAGGTAAGGGTCTGGTTGACTTACAACTTCCGCTGTAATACATATCCCGCCTCTCATTTTCGTACTCGTTAAATAGATCCATAACGTTCTTCTGACCAAGGCTCACCACGTTTGTGATAACCATTACGTTCCCAGAAACCTAATTCTTCATTGTCTAGAAATTCTAGTCCATTAATCCATTTTGCACTTTTCCAAGCATAGAGATGAGGAACTACTAATCGTACAGGACCACCATGATTATAAGGTAATGGTTCATCAAATAGAGTGTGAGCAAAGAAATTTTCTTCTCGAAGGAAATCAGACAAAGAAATATTAGTAGTGTAACCTCCATAGCAATGTTCCATAATATGGATAGCTTTGGGGTCTAACTCTACATGAGCCATCAAATCTATAACTTTTACCCCTGTCCACTGAACATCAAGTTTTGACCAACGAGTCACACAATGAAAATCTGCTTTAAAGTGATTTTGTGGCATTGCCATTAAATCTAACCAATTAAAAGTAATTGGTTTAGCCAAACCCCATACTTTTAACTGCCATTTGTCCTGACTAATATTAGGAGTCTCACCATAAGTTAGTACGGGGAAACCTTTAGCCAAGTGCTGACCAGGAGGAACGCGATCGCTTAATTCTGCTTCTGGTTTTCGGAAAAATTTACCTAACATGGTTAACTATTTTCGGTTACTTGCTTAATTATTTCTATAATTGACTTAGTTCACTGATAAATAAGCTTTATAAGCTTTGTCATTATACTTCTCCCAAAATTAATATCAAACGAGGCAAAACAAAGCAAAAACTCAGTGATCCCAAATACATATTAACTATACTATATTATCAATTTAACTAATTCCAAGAAACTACTATAAATAGAATGAATCTTACCTATATAATTCCCTTAAGTCTTTTTTTCTAGCTACTTTTATCAGTTTCAATGCTGAGATCAAAACCTTGGATAGCATTCCTAGGATATTGACACCTTGTATAGAGTTCATTAGATCAACTTGGTTTTTTAACATAATTTCTTGGTTATTTCAGGTTGGATATTCACTACTGTTACTTTCTACCGGTGAAACTTACTCACCAAATAAGCGACTATTCTCATACTCACCAGGTAATATAGTGTGGACTTCTCCCTTCTCAGTCCTGGTATTCCGTAGGACTTAGGCGTACCTTCAATACAGGATACCCAACTGCCCTATTTTTTTCTATTTCTAGCTACATTTTGACCACAACAAATCACAATTTTCCAGGGCAAGAATAAACTTTCTGTGATCATCATTTAGGGACTGTTTCTCAAAAAATTAACCCATCTTGACTGATACCATTTGGATTTACATTTATCATGTTATGTCCAATATTTCTAGAGGTTTAGACTTTTCTAATATAAAGCTTCTGACTGCCTCATAAGTGCATAAATACCTTTAAGGCAAAATTTCTGTATTCAAGAATCATAAAAACTGGTAGAAGTCCCAGGGATAACCTTACCCTAAAGCTTTGACAGTTAAAATACTCAGCAGTTGACTCCCACCTGGATCATAGATTTATTTGCTCAATCTTGTTTTTGCTAATTTTTTAACATTTAAGTTTTCGTAGACAATAATTTTAGACTTTTGAGCATAACCTATTAGCAGGAGAGAAACTGAAAATCCTTTCTTTTTTCCTCTGCTATTTTTTGATTCTGTTTAGAAACTGCCATCAGAGCCTTCAACCTGCTTTTACTTCCTGATTAATTTTTATTATAAAAACATAAACTTTTACTATTGAGGTAAAAAGCATTCATTATCAATTAATGGCACCAAAAAGTCTCATGAACTTATCCTCTATTCATCTCACATCAAATTGAAAATTATCGTGTGATAAAAAATCTAATCCATAAAAAGCAACTTTGTCCAAATCCTTCTAATACTTCTGCCTCCTACCTCTAGTATAATTACCTTATCTTTTTAATGAGCCTCCATTATCAAACAGATTTAGTATTGAGATAATAGTTAAGGGTCAAAACATTCCTAGAGAATGTCCCTATCAATCAAGTATATTTAAACTTTAATGCCCTAAATGTCAAATCTACACCAGTGGATCAAAAAAATAGCAACTTTTACCAATTTTGTAAATTTTGAGATTTATCCTTAATTGACAACACATCTTCTCCTAACTGAATAGTCACATCCGATCTTAAAGAACCCGTACTTTCTACAAAAACTTCTCCAAAACCAAGAGACCTTTGAACTGCTTGTGCGGCCTGAAGATCTCCTTTCTGAGCAATAATTCGAGTTACTTCTAAAGATTTACTCCAGGGTTTAGCAACTTTAACATGCCAATAACCAGTCTCTTTGAGAGACATAACTAATTCATCAACAGCTTCCAAATTATCAGTACTACCTTGAACTGCTACCGTAATATAGTTATAATCTAAATTTTCTACTTCCCAAGCCTGATAACCAAAATCAAAGTGTTTAGACATCATATTATCTAAAGTTGTCAAATCAGGCAACCAGTAACTAGACTTATATTTCTTAGGATCGCTAAACTCACCGGGCACCATCAACATCTGCACATTAGGTCGTTTAATCTTAGCAGCAAAATTCATTAAAGCGACTAATTCCTCTACACTCAAATTTGTATCAATGTGAGACTGAATTACTGAAAGAATTTTTGGCAGTCGGGATAGAGTTTTCATATTGACCGACTGTTCCATAAAAGCTCGCATCAAAAGTTGCTGCCGTTGTACCCGCCCAATATCCCCTAAATTATCATAGCGAAATCTGAGAAATTGTAGAACTTGGTTCCCATTTAGATGTTGTTCACCTGCTTTAAGATTAATATAAAGGTGTTGACTATCATCCTGATATTTCATGTCTAATGGTACATGAACTTTCAGACCCCCAAGAGCATCTATCAACTTTTCCACACCTTGTACATTGACCCGAATGTAGCGGTCTATTCCTATTCCACCTAAAAGTTCACTAACAGCTTTTGCACTTTTTGCCGGTCCTCCATAATAGTTAGCAGCATTAATCTTAGTTAAACCTCGATCTTCTACATAAGTTCGAGTATCTCTGGGAATAGAAAGTAAGGTTAACTTCTGATTTTTAGGGTCAAATCTAACCATAAGTATTGTATCAGATAGTCCTTTAAAAGAATTAACCAAAGCATGGTAACCTAAATCATCATCCTGAGGATATTCTTTTAAATCTGATGTTAATACCTTAATTCCCAACAACAATATATTGACAGGCCGAGTTAACTCTGGCAACCTCATATTGCTTTTGGCCAAGTTTTTTTGAGAAAATACTGCTGCATCTTCTGGAGATAACCTTTGTTGCATTAGTGGAGTGCTAGAAAAAGCTACTGCCAATAGAGCGCCTGCCGTAGCAGAAGTTATTGCCACTCCGACTACACCTAAAGCTAACCCAAACCAATGTCTCTTTCTAAATTGGGTAGGTTGTTTCTGGTGTTTTTCTGTTGTTAAATCTTTATTAGGGGTTGAATTTAAAATTTTATTAGTGGGCACTGTTTTCCTCACACACTAAGTATTAAAATAAAAAGTTTTTTTGTTAGACAAATTTCGCTAAAAATTTAAATAAATTTAAATTTGCAAAATGTTAAATAGAATCTTCAACAATCATAAATGTTTACCGACAACTTTTTCTGCTATCCGGTTAATTCCTGGTAGCCACAAGGGTTGTCTTTTCCATATCCGAACCATTAGTCCAAAACTAATTATAAAATAGCTAGTAGTTAGTAGACTATTTATTAATAATAAGGTAATTATCCCAGATTCCCCTATTTCGACTCCTAATTGCAAGCAAATATTTCCTAATAACCAAATCAAGGTTAAAGTCACAATTAATCTGCTTACTGCTCTATGTTGTATGCTAGCCTTTTGACGAAACAAAATCCATATTGCAGGAAAAAAACCTAATATTGGAGTTACTAACAAAAATAATTCTTGGCGGTTAATGTAAGGATTTTCAAATTGCGCAGTATTTTTCATCATTAGTTATTTGGGTTATCAGTAGAAGTAAAATTTTTGCTAGTATTTACATAATTAAATTTTGTAAGATTATACTTAAGCTAATATATGTTGAGATTGGGAATCATAAAAATAACAGGAAAAAAAGTTTAAGTTATTAGGCGTCTTTTTTTAAATTAATACCTATATTGTTTCTATGCCCAACAGCTTATTATCTATCAGCAGGTAAACAAAAGAAATTACACATTGAGCCAAGCTAAAATCTTTAATATATAAACATTGTACTTTGTCAATAATTGCTGTCTAGGTACTGACCATATTAATAACTCAAATCTTACTGCTATCTCATCTATCTTTACCTAAGATAAGGAAATAACGTTTCTCCAACTAATCACATTTTAATTTTTATATAACGTTTTTCAAGTTCTTGAGGTACAGTTGTTTTCTGATTTTCTAATTCCACTGAACCTGAATTACTACTCAGTAGGGACTTTATATGCCAAGTCTCTACTATCAAACCATTAAACTAAACTAGAACTTCTCCATATATCTGTTCTGATCATAAATAATTAAATTAGTAATGACTTAGGTCAGATGAACCCAGGACTAACCTATCAAGTAGGAGTGTATAACTTAATATGCATGTGTAAGTCCTATTAATGTTAAAATTTTCGGTAATTACTTAATAAGTAGGAGATAGTTTACTATTATGACCACTACCGAGAAGAAACCTATTGTTATTTCCCCATCTATATTATCAGCAGATTTTAGTCGCCTTGGAGATGAAGTCCGAGCTGTAGATCAAGCTGGTGCTGACTGGATTCATATTGATGTAATGGATGGCCGTTTTGTACCTAATATTACTATTGGCCCATTAATTGTCAAAGCACTTCGTCCTGTCACTAAGAAACCTCTTGATGTCCACTTAATGATTGTGGAACCAGAGAAGTATGTTGAAGATTTCGCAAAGGCAGGCGCTGATATTATATCTGTTCATGCTGAACATAATGCTTCACCTCATTTGCACCGAACTCTAGGCCAAATTAAGGAGTTGGGTAAGCAAGCAGGTGTAGTTCTTAATCCTTCTACACCTCTAGAATTAATTGAATATGTTTTAGATTTATGTGACTTAGTGTTGATAATGAGTGTCAACCCTGGCTTTGGAGGTCAAAGTTTTATTCCTACAGTTATATCTAAAATCCGGAAGCTACGTGAAATGTGTGATGCCAGGGGACTTAATCCTTGGATAGAAGTTGATGGTGGTCTCAAAACTGATAATACTTGGCAAGTATTAGAAGCTGGTGCTAATGCTATTGTTGCAGGTTCTGCTGTGTTTAAGGCTAATGATTATGCAGAGGCAATTAATGGTATTCGTAATAGTAAACGTCCCGTTCCTCAACCTCAGTTAGCTACTGTTTAATAACAAAAAATACTGTTTAATAAAAAGTTATTAAAATTAAAAATGGGTTATATCATCCATTTTTAATTTTTTTTTGTTTTGAGATTAATTTAAATCAGGAGCAAAAGTAAAATTTAAATCTTTTTGTAATGGTTTTGGTTTCTGGCATCTTGCAGATAAAATATCTACTGACTAACTTTAGCAAAAGTCTCCTCTATCTGAGATAGTTTGACTGCACCAGAAAAAGTTTCTCCATTCATCACAAAGAAAGGTGTACCAGAAACACCTATTTTTTTAGCTAATTGAATATCTGTTTCAATTGAAATGCTAGCTGCTTCAGATTGGCGATCGCTATTAAATTTATCTATATTTAAACCCAAATTATTAGCAACTTCTAGATATAATTCTTCTCCTAATCTATCTTGTTGTTCAAATAAAGCGTCATGATACTCCCAAAATTTTCCTTGTTGTTGAGCGGCCCAAGCTGCTTTAGCTGCCGGATTTGCTTGAGGATGAATGTTTGTTAAAGGTAAATGCTTAAATACTAAAGTTACTCTATCTTGATGCTTATCCATAAATTCTTTAAGATTTTCCTGTGCTTTAGCACAAAAAGGGCATTGAAAATCAGAGAACTCAAATAGTACTATTTTTTGAGCAGTAGAACCAAAAGTTGGAGATTCACCAATTTGTTCTTGAGGATTATTTTTAAACTGTTGTAATGTTTTTTGTTGACTAGCTTCTTTTTCTTGCTGTTGTTCTTGTTGATAAGCCTGTACTGATTCAATTATTACCTCTGGATGATCACGAATAATCTGTAGAACTTGTTGTTCTAACTCTGGTTTTATTGGATTATTTGTTAGTTTATCCGAAAAAGTACAACCACTCAGACTAATGCAAGTAGTCATAACTATAGATAGTAAGAATAATACTCTCATAATCAGAAAAGTCTATTTTGTAAGTCAGTTATAATAATAAAATTTATATTATACTCCATTGAATATTAAATTATGAATTAGGAACCAAATAGAATAGTAAAAAAATTATACAGACTATCCCTAAAAAAACTTGATTTATTCCCCCTCTTAAGTGCTTAGACAAAATTAATTAATTACACAAAATTAAATCTTAACCCTCGCTCCCCCTTAAACACTAACACCCATAAATTTGACAGAATTATTGACAAATTATTTACTCTTCCTGAGTCATACAACATTCAGGTTGTACACTCAAATTTATGTTTTCACCGCTACGATTCAATTGTATATCAATAGGCAAAAACAAATATGAAGATTGGACAATTTCCTGGACTTGACTCGGAGAAGTAACTGTCCTATTCTTAACTTCTTGAAGTACATCTCCTGGCCTAATATTAGCTTTTTCTGCTGGAGAATCATCAAAAACTTTAATAACTAAAACACCTTGCTCTTCAGTAATGACGTTGCTCCCAATTTCTGTATTTAATTTCTGTTTAACTTCTCGTGTCAGCTCGGCCATTTGAACACCTAGTTTTGGATAGCCACTAAATTCAGCTTCCACTGGTGACTCAAATATAGAGCCATCATCACTGAGAGAATAGTTACGAAACTCAAAAGTACCATCTGGTCTTTGTGCTACGCGAAAATTATCCGCTGAGTAGGCGGAGTCTATTTCTCCAGAATCTAAATTGGTCGGATCACTACCTAATAAAACTAGGCCTTTAGCAGAAGACAAAAGCTCAATCTTTTGTAGGATGGTCTTAGTTTGGTTAATATCACTATCAAAAAACTGAGTGAACATGACTCCTGAAGGTCCTGTCATTGATAACTGGCTTTCATGGACAACAAAGCCAACACTGTAGCTTAATTTCCATACTCCTTTAAAGGCTTCTTTTAGCCTGTCATCTGGTTCAATAAGAGGGCCAAAAATTCTGTTTTCTTTGGTGGATACCTTTGGATATTTTGTCCTTGGTCGAGTGGGAGGTGAAGTTTCTGTTGGAGTTGGTTCCGATATTGTATCGTTATTTGGATCATTGGGTGCCTCAGGAATCATGGCTAAAATTTTACTAGAGAAAAACCCTGCTATGGCTAGAGCAACTAAAGACTTCCAAGGAATAGCTCTAGGTTGACCACTTGCTCTCTCCACTAAACACCTTGCCATAATGTCATGGAGTGCCTGTTTTTCTGGGGTAAAAGCAGCCATCAGATAACCAACAACTAATACAATTAATCCCAGAATAAACAGTATTCCAGCTAGTATCAAGTATGGTGAATCTGTAGACCCTGTCCCTTCACCCATTATGGCCACTATTGTAGCAGCTATCCAAACTACAAGAAAAAATGACTTGCCGAAATATCTTGCTGTTGCTTTGCCAAAAGAAATTTTATTTCCCCGTAAGTCTGTTACAGAAATTCCAACTATCTGTTTACCTAAAGTTCCTTGTATTTGAGAACTTTCCAATATAGCAAAATATAACCAACCTAATACAGTATTTAAAACTAGAAAAATAGAGGATTTTACCGAAGTATTTTCATTTATTTCTTGCTTACCCAAAGTCAAGTAAATTAATAGTAAAAAAACCACTCCATCAATTAAAATATCAACAAATATTTGATTAAAAATTGCATATTTTTTTGAGACATTTTTAAATATTCTTAATAACTAAACAACCATAGATAATGTCATGTAAAACTCGTTTTATTTTGTTAAAACTAGCCAGAATAAAACCTATACCTAAAGTTAAGTATGAAAAAAATTTACTAGAATGTCTTTTAGTAGCTTTATCAAAATAAATTCTCCTTCTTTGTAGATCAGTTACCTTAATTCCCATTAACATTTTTCCAAAAGTTCCTTGTGTTTTTGAACTATCCATTACTGGGCAATAAATAAATCCTGCAATTATGTAAAAGACTAAAATTCTTGCCATAAATTCTGCTTCATCAACAGTAACATCATTAATTATAAAATCAACAATTATACTACCAATAATTATAATAGTTTTATCAATCAAATCAGCAGCAAGTCTCATCCAAAAACCTGCATATTTTTCAACATCGGCAGGTAAAATCCCTTTAATTTCCTGCAATGCTTCCCCAGCATTATGATAACGTAACAAGCAATTTTGTTCCACCATTTTATCTATAATATTTCCTAATTCCTGACTAATCAAAACTCCTTGACGCCATAAAAGTTCAGGGTTATTTTGATTCCTAAGTAATAAATTAGGAGCTAGTAAATTTGGAGATACTCCCATCAAAGCTTGAATGGCTATTTTTCCAACAGCATAAACATCACTGGCGCATTCAGGATGACCTTGACCTTGTTCCCCAGCCATATATCCTGGGGTTCCAATAATAACCGTTATAGTTTTTTGACCTTGCTGGTTAACTAATACTGTACCTACCTCTTTAACTGCGCCAAAATCAATCAAAACTATCTGATTATCTTCAGTACGTCGCATTAAATTAGATGGTTTAATATCCCGATGGATTACTCCATTTTTATGGACAAAATCTAATACTTCTAAAATATCAATTAATAAGTGAATAACTTCTGATTCACTTAATTTATTCCCTGGTTTTAGCTCCTCTGTTAAATCTTTACCTTTAATATATTCTTGAACCAGATAAAATTCGTTATTTTCTTCAAAATTATCTATATAAGTAGGTATTTGCTTGTGATATCCTAATTTTTTTAGACTCTCGACTTCTTTTTTAAATAAACGTTCAGCATTCTGTAAGGTATAAGGGTCATTTTGTTGAGGTTTAAGCTTTTTAATAACAACTTCTTGATTGGGGGGTTGTGAATGTTTGTTTATAGCTATATATGTCTGACCAAAGCTTCCAGCTGTTAGGGTCTTAATAATTTCATACTGACCTTTTTTAAGAAACATATTGATTTAGTTAATTTAGATAAGTATATTTACTAAGTTTTAAGTTTAAAGTTATTACAGTATAATTGAGTTAAAATATTTGCTAGCATTAATATGGGGTCAAAAAAAAGAATGTATAAACTTTCTAGAAGGCTCTTTTACGAGAGTTAGAGAAAATATTTGTATAATTCTATGAAGATTTTGTAATCAAAAAATATACTCAAAGTTATTACTAAATAAATGCAATGAACGAAATTATTATATCATGGGAAGAGCAAGACACAACCAAGACTAAAACAATAAAGGAAATACAACCTAGCAAAAATCCAGGAACAGTTAGGTTAGGTCGAGAACCAGCTAATTGTGATATCACTTTTGATGACCCTAGTGTATCTAGGCTTCATGTAGAAATTTTTTATAACAGTCAAGATAACAAGTTTTATTTGCGCAATCTAAAAGCTAGTAACCCGCCAATAGTAGATAAAAAGCTTATTGTTAAATATGCAGAAGTTGTTTTAAATAATAATAGTTTGATATGTCTTGGTCAAACAAAAATTAAAGTTATCTATAACGCAAATAATATTTTCACCTCTCCTACAATTTTGCAATCTCCAATTCCTTTGAATAATAACAGTACGGTTTTAAGTCCTCCAGATGCTTCTCAATTAAAAGAACTAGCAACTAAACCAAAAAGATCCATATTTGGAGCTAATTATTTGGTTTGTCCAAACCCTAATTGTGGTAAACTTGTATCAATAGAAAAGTTAAATATTGGGTGTAGTTGGTGTGGTACTTCTTTAGCTGATGCCAAAAGTATTATTGTTCCTAATAATAATTAATCAGAATTCAAGTTTAGGCAAAAAGAATATGATTACTGTTAATAAAATAATTTATATATAGTAGGATAAAATAATTTGTAAATAATCTATAGATAAAATGTTAAGTAGGTAAACAATATAAATTACATATTGAACGAATCTCAAATCTAATATTTGTTTCAAAATCTCCCTTTGCCAATTTTTTATAAGTTTATCTGCTGAAAATCTATTGGATAATTGCTATATAGGTTTGCAAGTTTTTCAGAGGAAATAAACTAAAAAAAATATTTATATATAAATAATAGTTTAGAATCTTTATTGAAACCATATAGAGTGTAAAAAATATAATTATTGAATAATTTAAATCAGCATAATTGATAACATAATTAATGGTAAAATTCATCACCTCTGACAATTTTAGTCTTTATTATTAATAGTAAAAATACGATTTATGAAAATTTTAGTATTAAACTGATATGGAAAAAATTAACTACTGGATACCTCAAAAAAAACTACAATATAAATTGCCAGTAGCTATAGTCAGATAATTTAGTAAAATGCCATCCACTATTAGTTAAAATTTAGTTTCTAGTCTTAATTTAAACTACATATAATTTCTGGGTATCATGCTTTAATTAGTTGAGAAGAAGGTGATTTAGCAATAGTTGAATAAAATAGCACAAACAGTATATTTATTAATAGTTTACTTCAAGCAAAATATTTTATTAAAAATTTGAAAGATATAATTATTTAAAATTTGTAAATCACTTAGCATAAATAATAAACATATTAATTTTGAAAAAAAATATGAATTCTGAAAAATTTAGGATTAAATTTATATGAAAAAAAATTAACTATTGGATACCTCAAAAAAACGGAATTTAGAAAAATATAAATTCTGAAAAATTTAGTATTAAACTGATATGAAAAAAATTAACTACTGGATACCTCAAAAAAACACAATATAAATTGCCAGTATCTATAGTCATAAAATTTAGTAAAATGCTATCTACTATTGGTGAAAACTCAGCTTCTAGACTTGACTTAAACTACATAGAAATATTTGGGTATTATGCCTTAATTTATTGAGAATAAGGTAATTTAGTAATAGTTGAATAAAATAGCAAGAACGGTATATTTATTAATAGTTTACTGCTAGCAAAATCTTTAATTAAATATGTGAAAAATATAATCGTTGAAATATTTGGGTATTATGCCTTAATTTATTGAGAATAAGGTAATTTAGTAATAGTTGAATAAAATAGCAAGAACGGTATATTTATTAATAGTTTACTGCTAGCAAAATCTTTAATTAAATATGTGAAAAATATAATCGTTTAAAACTTGCAAATCACCTAGAATAAATCAGCAAAATATTAATAGTAAAAAAAATGACTTCTGAAAATTTTAGTATTCAACTTATATGGACAGATTTAACTACTGGATACCTCAGACAACCACAATACAAATTACCAGTAACTATAGGAAGAAAATTTAGTAAAATGCCCTCTACTATTGGTGAAGATTCAGTTTCTAGACTTGAGTTAAAACACACAGAAATTTCTGGGTATCATGCCTTAATTAATTTAGAAAAAGGTAACTTAGTAATAGTAGATCAAAATAGCACAAACGGTATATTTATTAATGGTTTACGTCAAACAAAATCTTTAATTAAAGATGGGGATGTATTACAATTAGGTCCATACAAAATTGATATTAGAATAAATTTTCCGCCTCCTTGGTTTGTTGATGCTGAGAAAGTAAAAGTTTCAGACTTGCGAAAAAGTGGATATACTTTAGATGAAGCTGACTATGGAACTATAGGGGGTGGTTTAGGTAGTTTTATCTGGGTTGATTTTCTGAGAATCTTTGGAGTAAAATCTAATCAAATTGTAGCTCTGGGTATTGTACCTCTAGATGAGAATGGCAATATACCACCCAATGAAACTCAAAAATCTTATTGGCATTATAAACAACTTTGTCTGAATTCTCAAATTCCTGACCATGAAAGATTGAGGTCTAATTCAGATTCTTGTCCCGATAATATTTGGGGTTGGCCTAGTTATGCTCTTAGGGAGGCTTGGCAAGATTTTTCCCATGGTAGAATTTTATCTAGTTTGAAGTGTCTGTGGCAAGTATTTGCAGAGCCAACTTTTGCTCAGACTTATACTCCAAAAGCCAGAAATGTTTTTGCCTCTATAGATAGAGAAGCGAAACGAATAGGTTGGGATCAGATATTTCGCTTTGGTAGAGTTAGAGCTATTCGTAAAACTGATGATGGACGCTATGCGATCGCCTATTCTTTTTCTAGTTCTAAAAGCCGAGACTATGGCTTTTTAATAGTTAGCTTTCTTCATCTAGCTACTGGTTATCCCAAACTCAAATTTCTGGAAGACTTACAAATGTATCGGAGGCAAACAGAAGATTTTAGGGCAGTAGTAAACGCTTATGAAGATCATGCTCATGTCTATGAGCATTTAGAGAAAAATGGAGGGGTAGTATTAATTCGAGGTCGTGGAATAGTTGCATCCAGAATTATTCAACGTATTTATGAAGTACGACAGCGAAGTCAAAAAAATATAGGAATTATACATTTGATGCGTTCAGAAGTAACTAAAGGCAAAAAGTTTGGTGTTGCTCAACGTCAAGTAGAAAATAATTTTGAATTTCAACCTTTTAATTGGCCTAAAGCTTGTTGGGGAGGAGAACTAAGGGTAAAGTTAGAACAGGCAAAACCTGAAAAACGCAAAGACTTACTTAAGGAGTGGGGTGGTACAACGACTGCATCTCGGTCTGACTGGCGACAAATTATTCAGCAGGCTAAGTTAGATAAGTGGTATAAGGTTGAATTTGGTAAAGTGACGCGAGTTGAACCAAATCAGGGAAATGGTATTATTACTCATATATCTACAGAATTTCCTAAACTGGCTTTGGTAACAGATTTTATTATTGATGCTACTGGTCTTGAAGCAAATGTCGATGAAAGTCCTTTAATTTATGACTTGGTTAAAAAATATAATCTTCAACTTAACGCTCAAAAACGTTTAACTGTTTCTAATGATTTTGAAGTAATAGGGGTGAGTAATGAACCAGGTAAGATATATGCTTGTGGTGCTATAACTTTTGGTGGACCTTATGCTGCTGTTGATAGCTTCCTGGGTTTACAGTATACAGCACTGCGTTGTGTCGATCATCTTTTCAAAATTCAAGCCCCTGGAATCAAATATTTAAATGGGTTTAGTTCTATTGGGCAATGGTGGAAATGGGCAACTAATCAATCTCCTTCCTAGTCTTATAGAGTCTTTAAGAAGTTTTTTAACTTTGAAGAATACAAATATTTTTGGAGATTATATCATGAAATAAAAAATCCTATAAGTCGTTTTAGAGTACAATAGTTAGGGTTATTAACTATTGCTGATTTACCAATATTTATTAATGTAGGTTTATATATATATATTGATATAATTATTCTTAACTTAAAATACAATTAATAATCAATTATAATACGAAACCAGATTTCTTGTTTGGTTATTCAGGTCTTGGCTTAATTATTTATTATTTATGATTTATTATTTAGAGTTTTTGGAAGATCAAGACTAAAATTATTTAAAAACTTATTTAATAAACCTTTCAGTTTAACTATTTAAGCTAAAATAAATTATCTTCTTTGACAAATAAAGGCAGCCTTTATGTATTTTTTGAGCTTAGATTTTCAACAAATTTATTATAGTTTTAAATATTAGATAATAAAAAGATAAGGTGAATAGCTTTCCCTTTTTGAAAGGATGAAAAAAATTAAGTTTCAGTATTTAAAGCTTCCTAATTTCATAGAAGATATTAATAATTGTAATGGTGATAATTGAAATGACTCCTACTTTATTTGGTCGTTGGCAAACAAGATTACTATTATTAGCAACAGTAGGTATTTTAATTACTATCCCTTTTGGTGAACTGATATACTTTTTGGTATTAGGCTACATTGCTGTTTTAGGTTTATTTTGGGATATATTATACGACTTGCTTCAAAAATTCCGTTGGGATCGTGATTGGCCAGGAATTTATCAACTTTTAGCTGCTATCTGGGAAGCTATATTCTTATTATTTATCGCCAAAACTATAGATTTACCACTCTTAGAAATGTCTGACTTTAAAATTAAAAACTTTGCATTACATTATAGTTTAGTATGGTTAGGATTATATATAGTATCCCAAACTGTAATGCGAATCTATTTCCCCCGTTGGCGTTTTCGGGGAGGTCGCTGGTTGTAACATTCCCATGTGCAAGCTTGTCTATAGCCTTAACTAAAAAAAATAGATTTTTTGACAAAACAGTCTAATTTTTGACAAACTTAGGGAAGTTACTAGTGTATTATTAATATGCTATCATAGGAATTGAATATACAGAGAATTTTAGTCTAAAAAACCCATCAAGTCTTCACTATTAACCCCATTAGAAGCAACAGGACGATTCATCAATATTTTACTAACTTCTAGATTATTAGTACCAATTGGGCGAACTCCAGAAGCTGTAATTGTATTATTAAATTCTAATCCACTATCTACTACTGGGCGAATTCCAGAGGCAGACATTGTATGATTAATTTTTAGACTATTTGAAACTATCGGGCGATTGGAAATTGTTTTACTATATTTAAGGTTAGTTTTACCTATAGGACGATTTCCAGGTAATGCTAATTTGGTTGTTTCTTCTTGTATTTCTTTTGTTTCTACTGGCTTGGTCTCTACTTGTAAGGTAGTACGTTGTTGAGAGCCTTGCTCCAATTTTGTGGGTAGACTACTTTGAATGCTAGGTTGATTGCTAGTATCACTAGTTGGGTTAGTTTCTGTCATAATTCCACTTGTACTTGTAATTTTACTTTCACATCATTAAAGTTGGTTTATCTCATAAATAATTAGAACTACTACTTTAATGCTTTTTGGCCTTCTAATTAGGATAATTTTTAGTTTTAATAAACCTTTAATTATTCTAACCATACTTTAAAGCAAAAAACATAGCTTTGTGAAAAAATACAATGTCTAATACCAAGTTTGATAAATTTTTGTGACAAGTAGATAGGGATTTTGCTTTTTTATATTTACTTATAGGAAATTAGGCAGGAAGGAGGAAGGGATAAATATAAAAAAAAAGGGTCGGGATAGAGATAGCTGTCTGAATTGATGAGGTTATAACTGAAATGACTATGGCAATAAAAACTCCTACTGTTTTAGCTCTTGACTTTGATGGTGTTTTATGCAATGGATTAAGTGAATATTTTCAAACAGCTTGGCGCACCTACTCTCAATTTTGGCAAATATCAGATGAAATACCATTAAATGATTTGATGGAAAAGTTTTATCGGTTGCGTCCTGTTATTGAAATTGGTTGGGAAATGCCTCTTTTGATCCGAGCTTTAATATTGGGTATTGAGGAAGATACTATTTTTCAGGAATGGCAAGCGATCGCTGAAAAAATTGTTATTCAAGAAAATCTAGATCCATGGAAAATAGGTGCTTGTTTGGATAATACTAGGGATGAATGGATAGTAAAAGATTTGGAAGGGTGGTTATCTTTACATCAATTTTATCCAGGGGTTGTGGAAAAGTTGAAAGAATTGATGGTATCGGAGGTTAAACCTATTATTATCACAACTAAGGAGGGAAGGTTTGCTCGTTCTCTGTTGCATAAAGTTGGTGTTAATTTACCAGAAGCAGATATTATTGGCAAAGAATCTAAACGTCCCAAATATGAAACTCTAAAAATTTTATTGGCAAAACTAGGGGCCCGAACAACTATTTGGTTTATTGAAGATAGATTAAAAACTTTACTTTCTATACAAAAACACCCAGATTTACAAGAGGTAGAATTATTTTTGGCAGACTGGGGTTATAATACTCAGAAAGAACGAAATTCTGTGGCTCAATACCCATCAATTCATTTATTGTCTTCTGCTCAGTTTTGTCAGGATTTTTCTAAATGGAAATTTGGAGGTAAGAAGGAATAAAAATAAATGGAGTTATAAGATAAAATTGTGTTTCATAAATAAGGGATGATTTTGATTATTTTCACCATGTTTATGTTGGTAGTTTCTTATATTTTAGCTCAGATAATATTGCTTATTTAACTGCTTATTTAACTGCTTATTTAACTAAATATTTATCCTTGATTGATCCTTTGATTTACCTGTTGCTTATTTGGTCAGAAGATGAAGATTGACATAGTTTTTTATAGTAAGTTAAGTGACAAGGATATTCTAGAAAAAGCTACAAAGTGGGGGATAATTTTTTTGAATTTAACTAGGGAACTAAAATTATGCTAGACCTAACAAAACTAGCACAACAAATGCAAGGGATGAGTCAACATCTGACAAAAGAGGCGATGGCTGCTAAAAATAGATTGGAGATTGCTCAACAATTATTAGAAGCAGCAAAGGATGAACAAGAAGATTTATTAGCCTTAGAGGAAAGTTGGTGCGACCGTATACTTTTTAATCCTGCTATTCCTATAGAATCTTTAGATACTTATCCTCTAATTAATCCTCCTCCAAAAAGTCATACAGTATTCGCTACGGATGGTTCTCAAATAGCTCCAAGTCAACATGAAATTGCCTATTGTTATTTGTTAAATATTGGTCGAGTAATGTTGCATTATGGGGAAAGTCGTTATCCGCTTTTAGATAGTATTCCAGAAATTTTTTATGAACCAGGTGACCTTTATATCTCTCGACAATGGGGTATTAAAACAGAAGAATGGATGGGTTATCGACGGACTATTTCTGAGGCTTTGGTTTTGGCCCAATTGGGTTGTGAATGGGTAAAAAATAATTCTGATAATTTAGGTTCTCCAATATTAGCAATGGTTGATGGTTCTCTGATTTATTGGTTCTTGGAGTCTTTGCCTTCTGAAGCACGGGATAGGATTTTAAATCCCATAATGGAAGCTTGGAATAAATTAAAGCTGGCTGGTATTCCTTTGGTTGGTTATTTGAGTGCTTCTCGCAGTAATGAAAGTTTATCTTTTTTGCGTTTAAAGGCTTGTATTTATGATGAACCTGATTGTATCAGTAATTGTCCAAATGTTGGTTTGGGGGGATTTGGTTTTACTGAAAAAGCTCCTTGTCAGTCGTTTGAACCGCTGCGAGATGTGATATTTTGGGGTTCAATATTAAGGCCTGGACAAAGAAGTCCTTTGTGGCAATCTTCTGCTAGAATTCTGCATTTATATGGGGATAATACTATCTATTTTTGTTATGTGAATGTTGGTAGGGAAGTGGCTAGAATTGATATGCCAGAATGGGTGGTTGAAAATGAGGAAATGTTGGAGTTAGTGTTAGGAATGATTTTGGCTCAAGTGCAAAAGGGTTATGGTTATCCGGTGGCATTAGCAGAAGCTCATAATCAGGCGGTGGTTAGGGGTGGCGATCGCATCAGTTTTTTTGCTTTGTTGGAGCAGGAAATGATTAAGGCTGGTTTGAAAAATGTGGGGACTTCTTACAAGGAGACTCGCAAGCGGAGTAGTATTGCCTGATTTTAGTCGTTATAGTCTCCATGAATTCACAATCATAAATCTGTGATTTTTTGACTGCGGTTTTTATAGCTGCTATTGCTTATGGGGTGATTTCTCTCATGTCTAAACCTAAATGTTCATAAAGCGATCGCTTCTTAACTAGCAAAAAAAAGTTGTTTTATTTTTAACTAATTGAAGTATAATAAAAAGTAGACTCACTATTTTTTTTGAGCACACCAGCTTCTGACAACCGAGAAGGAAAGGCGATGGTTGTAGGTGAAACTCAG
>ENA-UENX01000203-UENX01000203.1-marine-metagenome-genome-assembly--contig:-NODE-203-length-31174-cov-3.401240_pt1 | contig 31174 bp, 28 predicted proteins | sample MGYA00237875_ERZ529327 | MGnify/ENA primary metagenome ERZ529327 (study PRJEB26372, sample SAMN05368347) | marine metagenome | biome: cultured habitat; feature: ocean water; material: water; isolation... | reverse complement strand
CCAATTGGTAAAGATATCGGCATCTGCGGTGGGAGCATCGAGGTATCCCCAAGGATGAACCAGCAATTTACCGTAGGTATGGCAGTTCAAAGCCACTCGAAAGTTATGATCTTGGCAAAAATCTCGCACTGCTCTCGTTTCTACTTCGGAGAAAGGAGCTGTACCTCGATATACATCTGATTGTGGATTGGGTGAAGATCCCGAATTATCATAGCCCCACTCAAAACCATAATTTCGATTCAAGTCCACGCCCACAAAGCCATCTTCTAGCACACGGCGATTCTTACGCCACAATCCGCCACCCGCTGGCTCAATTTCTTGATTAAAAAGATACCCATCTGGATTAACACAGGGAATAAAATAAAGCGCCGTATTATCGAGTAAATAGCGAATCTCTTCATCCTTTTCATAGTTTTCCAACAAGTACCACATGTAGAAAATGAGCTGTGCTAGACTATTAGGTTCTCTGGCATGATGAAGGGCCGTATAAAGTACCTCTGGTTCTGCCTCCTCAAGTTCAGGGTTATCTGAGATTTTCAACCAGTAGATGCGATTTCCACCTGTTGTGAGATGGTTGCCGATCCGCGCCCGCTCCGTGATTAAGTTTGGAAATTTAGCATGCATGGCATCCAGATGCTCCAACATCTCTTGGTAGGTAAAGAATCCCCCCATGCTTCCCAGCGAAAAGTTTTCTGGAATTTGATAGTCCGTAATAGGTGAAACAAAACATTCCGTAGGGTTTCGCTCCTGCAGTGGCGTTCTTTGTGGGTTCTGATAGAAAGACACCACGTCCTCAATTAAGATTTCCAATTGAAAGCCAGCTTGCCGCAATCGCTGAACTTCCCACTCAGCAAAGTCATTGATCAAATATTTTCCGGGATAGATGGTACCATGATCAGCTTCGATGCCGAGCCTACTGATCTGCCAAAGGTTTTTCTGGTATAGATCGACCTTGACTCTATGGTAGATGGGGCTTTCTTCTTTGGCGGATTCATTGCATAGAAATCCGAGCAAGAATGCAAATAGTAGATAATTTTTCATAAAAGCTCTAATTGACAGGGCGACAAAGATCGTATATAAAAGGAAGATTTCTTTCAAAATAGTATCCAATTTGTAGACTTATGTACCTAATTGGAGTATGAACGACAAGAGAAAAGAACGCGAATCTATTGTTAAATATATTTTTTTCATATTTCAAATAAAAAGAATTCTAACTTATTGATATTAGCGGAATAATTGCCTACATTTGAAGCCATTCCATACCGATCTAATGTGCTTTATGTCCCCCCTTGAGGCTGAACACCGAGACCTCTAATAAAGCTGTCTCCCAACCGAAAGTTTATAGTTTACAATTCAATCATAGTTAGAGAACTTTCCAAAACTTAGTCTTTGGGACTCATGCTCCAGTGGCTGATTCCTTAAGATTGGCGGGAATTTCTCTGTTCAGTATCATTTTAACCCAAAATTTAGTCCCTCAGATAAGCATGATGTACCCCTTGGTGATTAGTGAACATGCAATAATGCTGCATTGAGAAGATCTGAAACTAAGGAAAATGCCGAAACTACTTTCTACTTTTTGCGTGCTAATGATCTCATTACTTCATCATACATTGGCAGCCCAAGTGACCTGTGCACCTGATGAGTCCTTGATCGTCATCTCTGTCCAAACGGATCGGTTTGGATATGAAACCTCCTGGACCTTAGAGACACTGGAAGGTGCTATCCTTCTTGAAATAAAGCGTGGTAGCTATGCCAACAATCAATTGTATGAGCACGAAGTTTGTGTACCCAATGGGACTTGTCTGAGCTTCAATATTTCTGACAGTTATGGAGACGGTATTGGCAGTCCTGGGTTTTTCCGTATTGATAAAGACGGTGAAATACTCCTTGGGAACCAAGCCTTTCAACGGACAGCGACCTTCAAATTATTCTGTGAAACTGGGGAGACTTGCACGAATCCTACTCCTATCTTGGCTGATGAGTCCTTCCTCACCAGTTTTGATGATCATTGGTATCAGTTCACACCAGATTCAGCAGGCATATATATGATTAATACCTGCTCCCTCAACCACTGCGACACTAAGATTTGGGTGTATGATACTTGCGAAGGAAATGGGCAGCGGGAGGATAATGCTGGAACCATTTTCTTCAACAATGATACGGAGGAGTGCGGGGCTCAAGCGCAAGTTCAAGCCTATCTTCAAGCCAACAAAGCCTACCTTATCCGGATTGGAGATGAAGGAGAAGATTGTACGGAATCAATCAGTTGGGAATTACACTATCTGGGGCCTGTAGTGGGATGTACTGATTCTACTTCATGTAATTATAATCCTTTGGCAACAATTGATGACGGGAGCTGCCTCCCTCTATTCGATCCTGCTTGTCCACAAGGGCCGGACTTGGCTATCAATGAGGAATTGCTCATCCATTCCATCAAACTAGACAGCTTATTTGTCGAGGATGTCTGTTTGATCGAAGAACAGTGCGTAAGTGGTTACGGACGGAGAGATATCGTGCGCTTTGACACCGAGATTCACAACATCGGGCAGAAAGCTTACTTCCTGGGAACCCCATCCCAAGACAACGATCAATTCACCTGGAATAATTGCCATAATCATTACCATTTCGAAAACTATGCGGAATACATCATCTACGATGCAAATGGTCAGAAACTTCCAGGCGGATTCAAGAATGGCTTCTGTGTAATGGATTTGGCTTGTCCTACTGGTGAACAACAGTTTACCTGTGATTTGATGGGCATTTCGCCCGGATGCCTTGATCGATATTGGGCAGAGCTGGAATGCCAGTGGATAGATGTAACAGATCTAGCAGATGGCATGTACACCTTGGTCACGCGAATCAATTGGAAAAATGCCCCAGACTTCCTAGGACAATACGAAGAAACCATAGAAAACAACTGGGCGCAGGTCTGCATCTATTTGGATCGGTCTAGTGGCCAATTGGAATTAACAGTAGATCCGGATTGTGATCCTTATATGGACTGTGCCGGGCAACCCTACGGGCCAGCGCAAGCTGATTGCGAAGGAAATTGCAATGGAGAAGCACTTAGTGGCGACATAGATGGTAACGGAGTACTAAACGATTTAGACTTGAGTCTATACCTTGACGGTATCATGTCCGAATCATTGGAAGCTACGCCCTGTTTAGACCTCAGTGGAGATGGAGAAATCACGATATACGATGCGGCGCTATTGAAGAGTTGTCTTCGCTATGGCACTGATCACATCCATTCAGGTCAAGGATTGCATGATCATTGTGAATTTCCAGCTGGAATTGCAAATAAGCGAGATAGTGTTGAACTAAGCATTCATCATGTTAACTATGAGGCTGGGTTTGTCGATCTAGCACTTAAAAACCCAAACAGTAATGTAATGGCTTTCCAAGTGAAGATGGATGGTTTTTCCATTATCAGAGCAGAAAGTCTTGTTGATTCCATAGACTACCCTGTAGCACTGAGAAACAGTATTAACAAAGCCATGGTAGCTGGCTTATCATTTGAAGATGCTACCATCCGAAAATCCGATGCTTTTCATCCCCTATGCCGGATCCACTTCTTTGATCTCGAGCAAGCAGATCTTTGCTTGGAAAAAGTCATCGAATTGGTGAACGAGTACGGGGAGCAGGTGACACCGGTCATCCGCAACGGTTGTGTGGAAAGTGGCCTAATATCAGGCACCTATTCCTACGCCGACGCAGTTGTTATCAGCGTTCAACCCAACCCAGCAAAGCATCAGACCAAACTACTTTTTCCTAATCCAAACCGGGAAGTCTTTCGCCTGGAAGTATTTGATACGAAAGGGCAAAAGGTGTACGTAGCAGACCATATTAAAGCGGAACAATTCACTCTCCCAGTGGAAAAATTACCCACCGGTCACTACTATTTCCGCTTGACTAGCCCGCAAAAACAAGGGTCAGGCAAGCTAATGGTTTATTAAGGACCAACGTCATCATCCATTCAACTGGATGATGGCGTTTTTCTTTGAATCTGGCTCCTCTTAAGCACCAGATTAGAGATAGTATTGGATTTTTTCAAAAAAATCCTACATCTTTGTCTCATCATTTAGCTGTTTTACAGCTATTACTCTCCCATTTACTCAGCACCGTAGTTTCCTGCTTAACAACAGCACGGCCTGAATTCTCGAATAAGGTCCATTGGAGTTATTCCATATAACTATCCATTGCTATCTATGGCCTGGGAACGCAAGCTGAATTTTGACCATCAATTAAGATTGTGTACCAATTCGAAAGCTTTGCCTAATGAGAAGGACAAAGCCTTAGATTTCCTGGGCAAGCTCTTGCCATGCCGGTCTACTAGTACCTGCTAAGAGACTTCGTTCCTGGAAGAGATGAGGCCAATCCTAAGGTTTATAGTAAATTCTAAAATCCTTTAAATACAAAAAACCATGAAAACTTCATTGAAATTGCGATTTCAAAAGAAACGTATTTACGTTTTTGGTTCAATTACCCTGCTGGCCAGTTTCATTTTCCACTTTTCCTTCACTTCTGCACTTGAGACAGATGCTGCCTCAGCTAAGATTACTGTCTATGAACACAAATACTACAAGGGAAAGCGAAAGGTATTTACCGTCGGGAGTTGGAACAAAAATAAGCTCGGGCCAGTCGGAAATGATAAGATTAGTTCCATTAAAGTAGCCCCAGGCACCGAGGTTACCTTATATCAACATGATACTTACCGCGGTAAGAGGATTACCTTGAATAAGTCCTACGCTGACCTGCACAAGCTGGGCTTCGGTGACGAGGTTTCTTCTTTGAGGGTTAGAAAAAAAACGGTCACCACCTATCGGCCAAGATCAGGCAATCGTTTACCTAATTCCTTTGTTAACGCTGGTAATCTAAAAGTGGAATCTGGTCCCAGTAAGAAGTATACAAGTACTTCGTCCTTACCCTGTGACTGTCATATGCAAGGACTTGGTTGGAGCGCAGAAAGCAATCAAATCGTGCTGACTTGCCAAGATAAATGTAGTAAGGATAGAGGTGGCTACATGATGTTGTACAATGGCAGCAACGGCAGAGCCGTGCACACGGTTAAAAGTCGAGCCGCAGCTAGGTACAATCATCCCTCTTCTATTCAAATCTATAACAAGACGTTCCCTGTTGCTATGGCTGATGGCAAATCAGATAATAGCTATATCGAGTTCTATAAGATTATTGGGAACCAGATGATTTATCAAAATGGCAAGAATATCTTAGTACCCAAACGCCACATCGGAGCACTAGCCTACGCCACCATTGGGAATTACACCTATATGATCGGAGCGGGTTGGGACGCCAAAAACCTCACCATATGGCGATCAAACACGAAACACGCTACTTCCGGGTTTAATCAAACTGCCTATTTCCCTTCTGCCAAAAGTGCGGTGATAAAGGGCATAGATGAAAATTGGTCAGCCTACAATTCCCTCTGGCTTGGGCAATTAGCTAACGGTAAAGTAGTCTTAATCGCCACACACGGTGGCATAGGAAGTACTCGGTCCTGGCTAGATATATGGGAAGTCTACAACCTGCATACAAGTCGACCTCGCTTCAAAAAAGTATCAAAGAAATGGATGGGTCGGAAAGGTGTAAAAAATTACTTTTTCGAAGGTACCACCATAAAAATGACAGGGCCCAGCTTAAGTGACCTGCGTGTGTTGGCTGCACCTCATGATTATGGGACAAGCGGATGTTCCACGAATACCCGTTGTACCAAAGGTGTATATGAGGTGCGGGCCTATTAAAGTTGAGACAAACCACTGGTTTATATATCGTTGCTAAATCGCAGCTTTAAACCGTACTTATTTTCGATCGCTTTCTTCCGTTGATCCACTTGATATTTTCCAATACCAAAGCGAGCTCGATCTGCATTGACCTTATCTAGATCATCTGACTTTGGGGCAAAAGGGAAATTGAAGTGGTAAGCGGGAAGGGAGCGATCGTCCCGCTGAGCCTGGTGGTATAAGACTGAAATCCGCTGTTTTTCGAAGTTGTAGATACAGGCAAATTCCCTAGGGTGTAACCTACCATGACCAATAGCTCGCAAGAAAGCCTCCTCTCCTATCTCCGCAATGGGATGTGGATAGTGAAGCAAGGTGACAACGACCTTGGAATTGCCCGCGTCACAATCCGATAATCCATCGGCAAGCCTGGCATAATCTATACCTACTAAGGCCTCCCCTGGAAATCCTGAATCGCTACTTATCAGTTGTCTAATTCGATCAAAATTACCGCGGACCACAGGCCAGTATTCATCCGTTCTCTTTGCTTCTTGCTCCACCCTGTATCTCTGGCTTAATTCCGTGAGCATCTCCAAATTAATCCTACGTAAATAGTCCTTGCGGAGAGATGAAAATGAAGCTGCCAAACTATCCCATTCTGCTGTATTTAGGGAATCGTTAAAAATGGGAATCTGACGCAAGCAATTTAGCAGATAGCCTTGTTCCATCGCGCGCTTGGCCCAGAATTGACTTCTGTCTCTCTGCCCCACTAACAGCGATACTTGACTTGCCAATAAGTAATCCTTCGTAAAGCAAAACTCATACTGGTTCAATACGGCATCTAGTTTCTGCAAGGCACTATCAAAAGCTTCTTGTACGATGTACTCCTCAGCCTGGTTGATCGACTGATGATATTGAAAGTAATCTGCTTGCTCCGTTGAAGGAAACAATAAAAAGTATAGGATGAATGAATAGGATAGCACGTTTTAAACTTCTTTATTGAGTAGGGTCTCAGCTGCAAGATATAAAAAAGGAATGCCCACTCCTGTGAGAGCGGAAAACTGTGCTTGGCCTTCTGGTTATTTAACAAGCTCGGGATAGAAACTGGTTGACAAAGAAAAACTTTCCCGGTAGCTAGTTTCAAGATGTACTAAAGATATACATCAATTTCTACCAGCGTGCTTTTTCAATTCGTTCAATCAAATTCTGGCGGAATGACAGCCAGTCTTCTAGGATCGCCGGTCGACTATTAATTTCTTGGATAAACCAGTAGCTGAGGTATATCAAATCCTTTTTTACTGTTTCATCGACAAAAACAGGCGTAGCAATAGATAGAAAAGCGGCCTTGAAATTTAATTTGACTTCCGGCAATAGCAGGAGGACTTGACGCATCAAAAAGTTATTAATTTCTGGTGAGAGGAGTCTTTCGATATTCTCCATTTTGCGTTCTAACTTTCGAATTTCATTTTGGTGTTTTTTTAGCTGCTTTTCTTGTTCCTCCCAGGCCGCCGGACTAAGGCATTGGTGGGCTTGAACTACAAGTTGTTCTTTTATAAAGGAGTCAACTAACTCTTGCCCGTACTCTTGCAAATTTGTTTCTTCTCTTAAGGCTTGTTCCCACTCCCCAATGACAGATTGATTTCGTAAGGAATCTAGATTAACAATGACCACTTTGGACGCCTGTCCCTGTATTTCCTTAGCAAATAGAAGGTTAAACACCAGGAGTATCACGATCGGAAATTGTCTGGTCAACATAAGTATTAGGGTAGTTTGGTGAATTAATACAAGACCCTAATCATAAGCGGTAGTAGTGCAGTAAACCTTTTTCTATCAATGATACTGCCTAAACCCCTCAAGGTTGTATGTTAAACAATTAAACGCCAAACTGATCCTTATTTTCATCAATAAGAGTATAACTAATTGATCGTCATAAATCTCTCGATTATGAAATTGTTTAGCATTTTGACTTCGGCATTCCTCATGGTTCTCTGCACCATTATTGTCCCAGGTAAGGGAAATACGCAATGTCCAATCTTCCAAGATCTACCTGAAAAAGAAAAGAGGGCTGCTGAAGACAGCTACGTGGTCTATCGGGATAAATTAAAAGACAAAGACTATGAAGTTGCCTTTATGCATTGGGAAATTGTATATCAAAATGCTGCAGCAGCTGATGGACAGCGACATACAGTATATGCAGATGGACGGAAGTTGCAATTGCGGAAATTTAGGTCTGCAGATAGCCAACGAACAAAGGCAGACATAGCAAGGGTTTTCTTTACCTTAAGAGCCCAGCAAAAAGAGGGCTATCCAGAAACAGAACTAGAGGCTATTCCAGAAGAGTTACTGGAATTCAAAGAAAAATAAACCGAAATGTTTTTGATCATTAAGCGGTTATCTCCGCGAGCTCTTTGGCAGTCAACTGATGTTTGACAGGTCTTGCCTTCCCCTTCAATATGTATATGCCACTGGAGTCGGTAAATTGCTTATCAAATGCTGCTTGATACAACTTGTCAGCGCCTGCCTCCGGCGAGCTGAAAAATAAGTTTCGTATAGGAACCAAAAAGAATGGCATTCCTGCTCCCGCTGTCATCTTGGTCTTGATTGCCCCAGGAGCCACACTCGCAATCCTTACCTTAGGCCATTCCTTTGCTAGATGATTCATTAGTAAAACCATAGCGTATTTGGAACGCATATATGACCCTATAAGCTTGACAAACTTTTTAGGCTTTTTTAAATCAGGAATATCGAGTGGCTTTTGCCTGTGCATAGCATCGGTCGCTGTATTTACTATGAAGGGGGCTTCTGCTTTATCAAGCCAGGATTTGAGCTCCAAGCTCAAAAAGTAGGGTGCCAGCGAATTTACTTCGAAATGCATCTCATTCCCTTGCGCTGAATAGTAAGCCTTGTCTAGTAAAACGCCCGCATTGTGAAAAATACCATCGATTAATGGCCATTTTGCCTTGATCTGATCAGCTACATTGAGAAGATCCTGACGTTTACTCAGGTCAGCAATGAAGAAATTCAGTTTTTCAGATTGCTCGATTTCCTCAAGCCCATCTTTTACTCTTTTTTCCGTTCGAACAATGAGTCCAATATCGTGCCCCTCCGCCAATAATCTTTTAGTGAGTTCAAGGCCAATACCGGAGTGCCCGCCCGTTATAAGTATATGCATAGGTTATTGTTTAGCTGCAATTTTATGATTATTAAGTCAAATGTATAGCAATTGGACTGCCAAGGCATTAATGCAGATTAAGATTTGTGTGTAAACATTGTCAGAAGACAAAATACATCATAAAAAGCATGAAGTTAAAAGCATTAAACTATTCCATGACTAAAAGCCGATAAAGTAATGTCACAGAGCGAATTGGACTAGGAAAATGAAGCGAATTGTGAGAATTTTGTAAATTGGAACGACCTAAACAGCCCATAAATGCAGGAATCCAGAAAATTAGCCATCATTGTATTTGCCGATATCGCCGGGTATTCCGCGATGATGCAGGCAGATGAGGTCAGCGCATTGGCTGTTTTGGATCGCTTCAAGATTATCTTGGAAAAGGAAATGCCACTGCACGAAGGCCAAATCATCCAGTACTACGGGGATGGCTGCCTACTCTCCTTTGACAGTGCCTTTTTGAGCTTGCGGGCCGCTACTTAGCTACAGTCGAAGTTTATCGAACAGAAGGTCCCTGTACGCATTGGAATGCATCTAGGGGATGTGCTCTACAAAAATAATAATGCCTTTGGCGATGGGGTGAACATAGCCTCTCGCATTGAATCCTTAGGTATTCCTGGATCCGTCCTGCTCTCCAAAACGGTGCGGAACCAGGTAAAGAACAAAGCAGAATTCACACTCAACTCGGTTGGTTCTTTCCACTTTAAAAATATCGCTGAGCCGATGGAGGTGTTCGCTGTTGCGAATACAGGATTTGTGGTGCCTAGTGCGGGACAAATGCAAGGTAAGTTAAAAGCTCCCGTTGCCCCGGAACCCACGCCTCAGGAGCAAGGAGATTGGGAGAAATATCAGATGCTGGAGATCCTGGACGCCCTCGAGGAGAACAAGTGCGTGCTGATCCTCGGCAACTATGCCTTTACTAAATCGGAAGGAACAGCAGATGGGTCGGAACAAGAGATTTCCATACCGGACTTGATCATGAGAGAGCAGCACAAGTGGGTAGGGAAGCATCCGGTGGACAGCCCTCCCGATTTTTACACCTCTGCACAATCCTTGATTGATCGCGCTGGTGGACAGCGGATGTTCATGGATTTAACCCGGATCCGTCTGAAAGACCTAAGCTCCACTCAAAGAAATCGCTTTCAACAGTTGAGCGAAATACCTTTTGATCTCATCTTATCTACCTATCCTTTCGATCTTCTACACGAAGTCTTCGAAGAGAATCAGGTTCATCATCAATACGGCTTTTACAGCTATGTGCAGGAATCACTGCCTTTGGTTTCCTTTACCAAAGACTATCCCCTGATTTATAACTTATTTGGGAGTGTCAGACACAAGGAATCCATGGTCATTTCGCTAGATCGACTCTATCAATTTATCTTTGGAATCTTGGGGGTGCGGCAATTGCCCAAGTTGATACAGGACAAGGTTCAACAAGCTACCCACCTCGTATTTTTGGGTTTTTCTTTTGATGATTGGTATATGAAGCTGTTACTTCGGGTCTTGAAGGTCCATGAGAAAGATATTTCTTACGCACATATGGCCAAGCCTTCTGGTCCCGGCAAACATAATCGGCGCTTTTTCGAATCCAATTTCAAAGTAACCTTCCTGGATAAGCGAATTGATGAATTCGTATCCGGCCTACATAATCTTTGCCTAGAAGAAGATCTTTTGCGATCTGGTAGCGAAGCTATAGCGGTTTCTCAATACGATGATCTCGTGAATTTAGCGGAGCAACATCGCCTGGAAGAAGTCATGGCGAGATTAGATGACTTACTGATCCGAGATGGTAAGGAAGGAGCGCTCTTGAAAGAATTAGGGGAATATCAACAGACTTTTCACCAAATAAAAGAAGGGGAAAATTACAATAGCTTGAGCAAGCAAGAGTTAGAAGCGAAATGGAATAATCTCAGCAATAGATTGTCCTTATTTATTGATCGTGTAGCCGCGGCCATACCAGCTTAAATATTGAGGGAAATGACGACTTTACGCTCACGATACCCAGGGCTTCGCCCATTTGACGCAGACGAAAAGCAACACTTCTTCGGGAGGGATGAAGAGATTGAGGCGGTTTGTAGATTGCTGGACTTAGATAACCTGACCATTCTTCATAGCCCTTCCGGCATGGGCAAATCATCGCTCATCAATGCCGGCATACTTCCTACCTTAAGCGATATCAGGAATTGGGAAATTCCTCATCATATCGTCACGATTCGGTTCACCAATTACGATCCAGCTCTGGCGAGGCTGCGAAGGGAAAAACAAGGCCTAGTTGGATTGGAGTCTGAGCTAATCAAGGATCCGATTGATCGATTCATCGACGCTTGTTTAGGCGAGGGAAAGGATTGGGAAGAAGTGATTCCGATGCCCAAACCCAGCCTCTGGCTAAGCGCAAAGCAAATGTTGGTGGACCAAGCCGTTCATCCGCTCCGCATTGTATTCATTCTGGATCAATTCGAAGAATTGTTCACCTACCCAGAAGAACGAGTGGAGGAGTTTGCTCGACAACTGGGAGATCTTTACCATCAAGCCCTGCCAGAGGAGGTAAGAAAAGGATTAGAGAGAAAACAGATCATTGATGGTGGAGAAGCGGGAGAAAAACCTGCTTTGCCGAGTCCTAAGGTGGCACAGCTGCTGTCAAAAATCGAAGAGCCATTGGACGCCAAGATCTTGATCTCCATGCGATCTGATAAATTGCATTATCTAGAGCGGTTAAAGGCATACCTCCCTGAAATGTTGCTAAACAGCTACGAGTTAAGGAGTTTTGATATTGATCAAGCCAAGAAAGCGATCGCACAACCAGCCTCTCTTGGAGGGGCCGGCTTTATTTCCCCAGAATTTTCGATCGACGATCATATTCTAGATGAGATTATCGGGTTTCTTCAAGATAAACTAACCCGTAGGATTGATCCTTCACAGTTACAGATCGTCTGTCAGCATATTGAACGAAGAATTATTGAAAGAGAACGGAAGATCAAAAAATAACACAAGGTCCGATTGAATAAAGCAGATATGGAACAGCAGGAAACACCTATGACATCTGATCCCACCTCAACACCAGAAGAGGAGGTAAGACCCGTATTGGCCTTAGCCATGGAGGACGTGGGTAATCTGGATTCTGTTCTCCGCGGCTATTACCTCAGTCAGATCAAAAGCTTGGAAAAACGTAAGGATCGTAAACTAGCTAGACAGTTGCTAGAAGATCACCTGGTACTCCCGAAATCCAGGCAACGAACTTCTAAGGATGCGGCCTACATCCGAGAAACACTAGAGATGGATGACGCCCTGTTGGAAAACCTACAGAATTCTCGCTTAATCCGACGCATTCATAAGAGTGGTAATAACCCGATTTACGAAATCAGTCACGACACCTTAGTAGAACCTATCCTGGCAGAAAAGAGAGATCGTGAAGCCATAGCTCGATTCATCAAAAGAACCTGGAAGTATTTTGTGCTGTTCCTGCTGCTATGGTTTCTATGTGGTATGTTGTTCGAAAAAACCTTAGATGTGCTCCCTTCTTTGACCCAAAGAGCACAACGGATAGACCTATCTGTACCCGAACAAGTGCTCAATATTGGAGAAAGCAATCGGTCTTTTATCCTTTCTTTACCTCCGGTGACCATAGACCAGGATCTCCGATCTGGCGACTCCATTTTTATGCGTTTACCACTTGATCCCATCAGCATTGCTAGACCGGGATCAGTAGGACAAGGGGAAGCAGTTTCTGATACCATCTCCATTCAATTGACCGCCCCCATAGAAGTTCCAATGACAGCTCAGGGTGAGTCGACTCGTTTTCAAAATTTTTCTGATGTCGTCGTACCACTTGCCTTTCAAAGCGGGAACAGCGATGAAGCCTCAGCGCAGCCACTTTACGCCAGATTATCTGGGAATCTTAAATTGACTAGCGATGTGTTGACTGAAAAGGGAGTATCTGATTATAATTATAGCCTGAGATCCGTAGAAATGGATTTGGGAGATACCTTGATTCAGGCTGGACGTTCAGCCAAAACAGTTCCGGTAAGTTTCAGTTTACAGCTTACCGATCTATTTGAAAATGAAGTCGACAAGAACTATATCCGTACGGCAGTCGGGGATCGCTTAGTTAATATGAATTACCTGGTGGAAGTGAGACCTGGTGCAGCCCCTCCCCCATCTGTAAGAGTCGAATATCCTGCGGTAGAAGGCATTGAGGTTCAATATGCCGACGGCACCAGCAAGTTTATACCGGGCAATGCAGCTTCAGCTTCCGATCAGACACATACTGTCGTTGCTGGAGAAACCCTGTTTTCGATTGCCAAGCGATATGGTCTGGTAGATGCGGAGGGTAATACTTCCACCACAGCTCTTAAGCAATTGAATGGAATCAGAGGAAATTCAATTTCGGTAGGACAGGTGCTTAAGATTCCCAAACTCTAAGGGCAGGAGATTTCCACTACGCCATCAAATTCCAATATTTTTCATCTTCATCTTCAAACAACTCCTCCCCACCGAGTTTATATCCCTTCAGCAATTCATCTTTTGCTTCTTCCATTCGCCCAAGCTCAAAGAATACTTGCCCCAAGCGAAGTCGAATAAAGGGGTTAGCATGCCCTCCCTCCACTTGCAGAGATTCCTCTAAAAACTCCAAGGCCTTATCGTACTGCTGAAGAAACCAATACGAATCAGCAATAGCCGCAGTAAACCACAATTTCGCCTCCCACTGATTTCTAGGTTCCGGCAATAGATCCAATCCTTTTTGATAGGTCTTGATGGCATTGCGATAGGAACCCCGTTCAAAGGCGGCATCCCCTTTCTGAGCCAAAGCATCCAGTTGGTCGCCTACTTCATGAGACAGGAAGCACTGATGGTACTCCTCCTCTGTCAAAGCCTCCTTACAGACCATATTGAAGTTTTCAGTATTCAATATAATGTGGTTGGCCTGACAATAGGCTGCTAACTTTTCACTGATCACTTTGCTGCTATCCATTTTCATTTTCCCTTTTGCTTAATGATTGGTCCCTGAGGTCCATTTGCAATCCCCAGGTCTCCTCTACTGAAACTGTTTTTCTTTTTCGCTCTTCCAGGTCCTTGAAATCCACCCAAAGTAAAGGATAAAAACTCATAACTCGATCTGCGCCCATGTTGAGTACTTCCTCCTTCCAGCCTTCCCAGCGAAAGTCTTGATAGAAATCTGCCAAATCTCCCGTAAATGTCCAAGAGAGAAACGCTGAGTAGGTGAGCTCGAGTGGTTCCCATTCCAGGCAATCAGGAGCAAAATAATACATCCTACCCTGATCCTTCCCTAGCCCGCCAGTATTAAGCGCAAAGAATCCCCCCACCGCATCATCCGCTACCAGTAAAAAGGGAATAGATTCTCCATAATTGACAAAAGCTTTACCTTGATTCCAAGTTGGAAGACTTCTTTGCATTTCTGTCGATCCGGATCCCAATATCCGTATCCAAGCATGGTCAACTAAAATACCTCCCGTATGGAAAATTATTGCTCCCATAGTTGATCTTGTTGTCACTTGGGTTTCAAACAAGGCGGCTGTCCCTTTTGCTATATCTCGTTCTAAAACCCGAATTTCATTGGTGGCTTCCGCTAACCACTCCGTCACTAGTTTCCAACCAGCGCCTCCTGAATCAAGCAGTTCCTCTATAGCGCGTATCTTCATATTATGATCATTACAAAACTTTACTCAATGATTCGATCCAAGCTAAACTGAAAACGCTGTTCTTCTTCGATCAGAATGAACGACAAAGAGTCCACTGAGACATGCTTGACCCGCAGTGCGAGTTGGTCAAAAGACTCAAAACTAACTAGGCTTCCATCTTCCATTCCATACAGGAATAGCTGATACTCATCCGTTAAATCACTAAGTCCGGTGAAGGAAATGGAGTTTTCATCAACCGAGACTAGAACCTCCGACTTGATTAATTCAGCACTCCTGTTGCCCTTTTGCATATCCCCCTTCCAATCACCCAGCATAAATTGTCGAGTTTCTGCTGCTTTGTCTATTTCCCATTTATCTTCGTAAACTAAGGTAGCGGGAGTGGCAAAGAAAATGATTTTTACAGCCATAACTACTTAGACTGTAGCAGCAATCTTCCAAAGACTGAAACCCTGCTTTTGTACGCCCAGACCTATTACAAAGATCCTAACATATAGACTCAAGGTATCATATCCTAGCACAAAAAGATCAGCAGAAGCCGTGAAGCCCACAGCATAACCGCCTTTGAAAAGGAACAACTTTCCCACCCAGAACAAGCACTCAGTAATTCCAAGAAAAACCTGCCATCCTACATTTCTGGTCTGGAAAGCTAAAAACAGGAATCCGATTGATATTCCTGATAAAAGAATATTCTTGGTTGTGAAGAGGTCCAAAGGAGGAAAAACACAACCCCAGGCAGCAGTCTGTTCCAGACCAGATAAAAGCCCTAACATGGTCCACAGTAATAGCAGGAATAAAATCCTTTTGGAATCAAACCTAGCTTTATACTGTTCTGAATTCGAATAAATTAGAAAAAAACTGTGTAGAAGACTTAGGATGAAAAGAAGTAGTAAAAGATCAAGCATATTTCAGATTAAGCGCATTTTGCTATTCCAAACTACATAAACTCCTCGAGAATCAACTGCTTCGTACTGTTTTCTGTTCCTTCTCCGTTTATATTCAGGATCGGAACTAGCGAGCTCAAGTAGGTAATTGCAGGAAGGCTTTCCTGCTCAAAAACAGTGATTCGTTCGGTGTGAATACCTTCATCCTGGTCATCTCTTCGACTGGAGGATCTTGCCCGCTCTTTTGCTCTTCGAAGCAGCTCTGTACGCGGCACCTGCAGATTAATAACTTTGCTAATCGCCAGCCTATTATCTGTAAGTAATTGTAGGAGCGTATCTACCTGCGGTATCGTTCTTGGATATCCGTCCAGAATTATCCCCTTTGATTCCTTATTCTCTTGCAGCATTAGCCGAATAAGTTCTTCCATCACCTCATCGGGAACCAGCTGCCCTTTTTCTTCATTGGACATTAACTTACCCAAAGGAGTACCCTGATCTTTTTCCCAGCGAATACGTTCTCCCGTTGAAAGGTGTTTAAAGCCGGTGGCAGTTGCCAGATGAGCACATTGAGTGCCTTTCCCCGCATAAGGAGGGCCCGTCATAAGTATTACTTGCATATATCTGATTTTCAACAACCGAAGAAGTGGTCCTTTCTGTATGATCAAACCACTTCCGCTTACTTTCTTCAGTCTAGTCCGAAAAGATAGTCGGCGCTGCAGTCAAGGTAGTGGGTCTAAAGATTACCGCTTTCTCCTCAATCTTGGCAAAGGGTAATTCTTTGCCATCCTTTCTTTTAAAAAGCTCTACCGTCTCTAACAGCAGTCCCTCTTCATACTGATAATGTTGTGTTATCCGAATGGCATTGTAAGGCGCAAAGCTGCTAATTCCTTCTACCTCGACCTCCATCATCTGCTCTCGAAACTGTCCATCGCTTTCCCCTTTCCCTGCTCCTAAGGAAGAACTTATAGAGGAAACAATTGCTTCCTTCTGTCGGCTGAAATCAATACCAAAGAAGAGCGTTTGCTCTCTTGGCCCAGCCTTTCCGTCATAGTCTGGGTGAAGACGGTGCATATTCTTCACAGACTTCCAGCTATTGGCATATCTCCGTTGAACCACCTCGAAGGCATAGTCATTCGACTCAGTCCGAATATACTTACCATCTTTAAACAAAAAAGATTCCCCAGTACCCACCCAAACGATGGAATAATTATCGGTAATCTGCGGTAGTTGATTGCTGGTAGGAATACTTGAATGCTGAGTTGTCCCGCAGGAGCTCATGAGAAAGGAAACCATAGCACCTAAAAGAAACATAGAAGCTTTCATGTCAATTTTTTTTAATTGATAATGACACAAAAGTATGGGGTAAGCCGATCAGAAAAATTGATCTATGTTACAATCGAAATTCATGTGGAAAGTTCTCTGCGAATACGACTCAAGCGTTCTCGTTCTATGCCCAGATAAGATGCTAAATGGTAAAGTGGAATGCGTTGCAGAAAGCCGGGATAGTCTTCCAACATCTGGAGGTAGCGCTCCTTTGCCGACAAAAAAAGAAAGCATTCAAATCGATTGGTGGCAATACCGTAGGCATTTTCCGCAATAATGCGCCCAAAGCGCTCCCAATTCTTTGACTGGGCATAAGCTTCCTCCAGGGAAGACACGGTGAAGGTTAGCAGTTCGGTTGACTCTAAGGCTTGTATATTATAACGAGTTGGCCGTTGCTTCAGCAAATCCAAATACGACACGGCATAGTCATTTTCAAGAAAAAAATGATTGTTGATCTCCTTTCCATCCTGGGTATAAAACAGACGTAATGCCCCTTTTTGCACAAAAGCAATCCGATCTATCCGCTGGCCTTCTTTTAACCAAAATCCTCCTTTTCTCAAACTAACATGCTTCAGGAAGGGAATGAATAGGCTACACTCCTCTTCACTGAAATCCGTTATGGTTCGAATTTGGGTCTTGAAATTATTGAGGTCCATACCTGTTAATTGAAATTTGGTCTGGGAGTGCAAGATAGGGAATGTGATTTGGGATTAAGGCTTGCTTGGTGCAAACACCAAACCGGTACGAGTGCTAATGAGCAAATCTTGTCTAGCTTTTGTCAGCAGGAAAATTGGTAATGGCTCCGAAAAATAAAGCTATCTTTAGAAAGTGAGAATACGATTTCACCAATGAAATGACCTAAACTCATTAGCTATGGCAAAATATACATTGAAAGTTAACCAACAAACCGTGGAGGTTGAGGCAATGCCGGACACCCCGCTATTATGGGTGCTGCGTGATAAACTGACCCTCACTGGTACCAAGTATGGATGCGGAAAGGCTCTATGTGGAGCTTGTACCGTGCATCTAGATGGAACCCCGATGCGCTCCTGCAGCGTTCCAATCTCAGCTGTCGGAGAGCAAACGATCACCACCATTGAAGGCGTAGGAGAAAAGGAACTGCACCCAGTACAGAAAGCCTGGATTTTGGAAGATGTCCCGCAATGCGGGTTCTGCCAGAGTGGCCAGATTATGTCGGCTATTGCGCTACTAGAAGAAAATAAGAACCCTACAGATGCAGACATTGATGCCGCAATGGCTGGTAACATCTGTCGATGCGGAACTTATGTAAGAATCAGAAGAGCGATTAAAAGGGCTGCTAAAAACGAATTATCATGATGAAGGACAAATCCACACCAAAGATATATAAGGTCAGCCGTAGAGATTTTCTTCGCAAAAGTGCCATTGGTGCTGGCGGCCTAATGCTGGGCATACAATTGTCTTGCGAACAAAAACCAAAATTCTTGACGGGAGATCCAAATGCCGTCTTCACTCCGAATGTTTACATCAGCATTAGTGGTACGGGGGAGGTTACGCTCGTAGCCCACCGGTCCGAGATGGGTACCGGGATTCGTACCAGTTTGCCATTAATCATGGCCGATGAGATGGAGGCGGATTGGGATCAGGTAAAGATCGTGCAAGCTGTGAATGATGTTAAGTATGGAGACCAGAATACCGATGGTTCCTACAGTGTTCGAATGTTCTATCCGCAGCTTCGAAAGGCGGGGGCCACAGTCAGACTCATGCTTGAAAAAGCCGCTGCCCGTGAATGGGATGTCCCAGTCAGTGAATGCAAAGCCCAAAACCATACGGTAGTGCATACTTCTGGGGAAGTTTTCGGCTATGGCTATCTGGCAGAAAAGATCGGGGACATGCCTATCCCAGATGAAAGTGAGATCCAATTGAAAGCGCATGAGGACTTCAAATACATCACCAAAAAAACCTCTATCTACGACCTAGAGGACATTGTCACAGGCAAGGCAGGATTTGGCTTAGACACGCAAGTGCCTGGTACAAAGGTGGCTGTGGTTCAACGAAATCCAGAGGCAGGTGCGGGTATAAAGTCTTTCAAAATGGAAGCCGCCAAGCAAGTACCGGGCGTACAGAAAGTATTCAAAGTGGAAGCCCCAGGCTTTCCAACTGGATTCGAAAAGCCGCTAGGCGGGATTGTGGTCGTAGCAGATGATACTTGGGCCGCTTTAAAAGGGCGAGAAGCCTTAGAAATTGAATGGGATAAAGGGACCAATGCAGGCTACGACTCCGTAGCTTATTTGGACGAACTGCAAGACAAAACATCGAGAAATGGGAAGATTAAGCGGGAGCAAGGTAATATCAAGGGTGCTTTGAGTGGTGCTGCTAAAGTAATTGAGGCAGATTTTAAAGTGCCACACTTTTCTCACTCCCCAATGGAAACGCCTTGCGCCGTAGCTCACTTCAAAGCAGATGGAAGCTGCGAAGTGTGGGCTCCCGTACAGGACCCACAATGGACAGGAAGAGCAGTGGCAGGGGTACTCGGTATTGAAGAAGAGAAAGTAACGGTAAATGTAACGCTCCTTGGAGGTGCATTTGGTAGAAAGTCCAAGCCTGAATTTGCTGTTGAAGCAGCTGTTATTTCAAAGGAAACTGGTAGCCCGATCAAGCTGCTATGGACCAGAGAAGACGATATACAAAGTAGCTTCTATCATTTCCTATGCGCACAACATATGAAGGTAGGTATTGATGAGAACAACAAGGTAAGCGCGTGGCTCCACCGATCGATCTTCCCTTCCATTGGCGGATCTGCTGATCCCAATGCTAAAGAAGCCTCCAACTTCGAGCTGTGCATGGGAATGCTGGATATGCCGTTTGAGGTAGCCAATGTCTGCTGTGAATCCAATGAAGCGCCGACACAAATCCGAATCGGCTGGCTGCGATCCGTAGGTAATATCAATCATGCCTTTGCGGTAGGATCAATGCTAGACCAAGTAGCAGAGGCCCGGGAGATGGATCCGATCGATAATGCGCTGGATATGATCGGAGCAGATCGGGACATTGATTTTGACAATCTAGTAGAAGGTTTCTGGAATTACAATGAAAAGGTGGAAGACTTCCCCTGGAGTACCGTTCGTTTCAAAAACGTCATCCAAACGGTTAAGGATAAATCGGGATGGGGTAAAGAAATGCCAGCAGGTAAAGGGATGGGCTTTGCGGCACACCGTAGTTTCTTGACTTACGTAGCTTGTGTCGTAGAAGTTGAAGTCGATGACAATAATAACATCAAGATACCAATGGTACATTTTGCTGTCGACTGTGGGGTTCCTGTCAATCCTGAGCGTATCAAGGCGCAATTTGAGGGCGGGGCAGCCTTTGGCGCTAGTCTAGCCTTGAAGAGCGAGATTACGGTGAAAGATGGTGCGGTTCAGCAGAATAATTTCCATGATTATCTGGTGGCACGCATTACAGATGCACCTTACGAAACGGCGGTCCATATCATTGATAGTCAAGAGAATCCAACGGGTGTGGGTGAGCCTCCGGTGCCGCCTTTCATTCCCGCGCTTTGCAACGCCATATATCAGGCGACGGGACAGCGGATTACTAAATTACCAGTGAGATTAAGTTAATCTGATCGATTCGCTATAAGCATGGAAGACTAGCCTAGTGTTTATTTGTTAGCTAGTCTTCCATCTTCTTTATTTGACTTTCCTTCTCGGTATCGCACCTCTGACGCTCCGATTTCCATCTTGAGTTGTCTAATGAACTCGCCTCTATTCTCCGGAGAAATAAATATCGAATACCCTTCACCATGGATGATTTGCACCCCTTTGAAGTCTAGCGCGGGTCTTAATCCTGCCGCTGGATAAGATGAAGGAGTTACTGATCGAATTGATAATAGCTGAATTTTCCCTTTACTGAATCCACACCTATATTGCAAGTAGTTCCCAGCAATTCGGTAATGAGCCTCTTGATAAGCTTTGATGATACGGTAAGTAAAGAAAAGAGATGAAATCAGGAATATGACGGGTACCCAATCAAAACTACTTTTTCCATATGTCGATAATTCAAGAAAAACCAGATACAATAGCATTGCACAGACCAGCACTGGAAAAACCACGAAGATCAACTGAAAAACGAAATGTTTTGAAGAACTGTACTTCTTGTCCATTCTACAGGTTTAGATACACAGTAATAAAAGGCTTACTCAGTCATGGTATTCTTCCAATCAATCATTTCATCAAACAACACATCCAAGTCTGTCTCGTTAGTGCAAATTTGCTCAAAATTTAGCCCTTTCTCCTCCATCAAATATTGAATAGCAAGAGCATACTTGTAGTAAGATAAAATTTGTTGGGTTCCATCCTCCAGTTCAAATACCGGTAAGCCTTTGAATTCTTGCTGTTCTTCGAGTAGGAATCTTTCAATCTTGGCTTTTAGCAATCCATCCCCTTTGAATTCTCGGGCGATGTATTCAGCGTGTCCTTCCAATTTCCAGTTCAGACTCCCCATAGTACTTCTGATCACATAATTCCGATCGGCACGATACTGCAGATTATGGGTGAATTCATGCGCTAAAAGCCAAGTGAGATTGAACTTCCTGACTTCCTCTTCATTGATTGCCCATTGCGTTTTAGCGATATTTTTGCCAAAGTTCAGTTTGCAGTTCTTAGCGATGGTCTTGTTCAAGAAGGCATAAGCTAGGGGTTGACCAGCAAAGGGGTGTAGATTGGGATAAAGTTTATCATCATTCAAACAGAAGTGAATAGCTACTTCATCACTATATAGATCCGATTTTTTCAGAATACTAATGGCATCTCTAATCACGGCCTCCGTCTCTGTTTCCAAGGCTTGATTATGGTAGATGTTTACAAAATCAACTTGTGTTTTATTGGCATAGGATAAGCCTGGATTAAGCAATAGGATAAGCCACAAAACAAAACTGATGCCGAGAATGGAAAGTGAACTTAGTATGACTTTTTTGACCGTCTTAATCATGAGGTTAAAATTTAAGGTTAACTATATTTTATGCTTTACATCCAGGCATACAGAAGGAACTAACGCTAAGCCTTCCTGCACGAAACGTTTTCTTCCGTACTTGATTCTTTATTCCACTTCTTCCTCTACAAAATACCTTACGTAAAGGAATATTAACAGCGGCACTATGATTAATCCGCTTACAAAATTCAATAACGAAAGCCAATCTGTCAATGCCTCTCCTCCTTCTGAGATCAACACTAAATCACCAAGCGGTCCCTTTGAGAATATCGTATTGTGGATGAAATTCCAGCCCAAGTGTAGACCCAAGGGAAGCATGATGGATTTTGTTTTCGCAAAGGCCCAAGCCCACGCATACCCCATTAAGCCCGTCCCAATAAATACTAAAATCATGGCCATCACATTTCCTAATACGCCAAATGAGAACCAGTGATATATTCCGAATGCAATCGCGGATATCAAGATACCTCTTCCAGAACCCATTCTATTAAGCAAGATATATAGCAAGGCTCCACGAAATATTAGTTCTTCCGTTAACACAGATCTAAAATCCCACCAAAATGATTTCAGCACAATACCTCCTGAGACATTTTCATGCAAAACCCAATTTGATGATTTTAGAAATGCCTCTAAATATTGAACAAATACACAGAGTATTGCGGATAGCAGGAATCCGATTGAAAACTGCTTAATTCTCTTGGTTACGGGCTGAAGCCCTAGGACTAGAATATTTTGCTTTTCAAAAAAATGTAAAAGCAACCAAGACACTGCTAGTATTACTAGAATTCCAATCATTTCTTATAATTTGTTTAAGTTGGTCCAACTCATCAATATATTCCCAAGGGGTTGGGTATCATATCAGCCTCATTCTATTGCCATTTATTGATCCGGTCAAAGATGACAATACTTCCTGCTACGGCCACATTCAGAGAGGTCTCTCCAGGAAGAAAAACTAGTTCATGACATCGGTTCTTTAATTCTTTTGGTAAGCCATTATCCTCGGAGCCTAAGAGGTAGAGGGCACGTTTGGGGTGTTCAAAGTCCTTAATCGGACCGGCCTTGTGATCTATTTCGATACCAATCAACTGGCAGCTGTAGGGCACGCTATCCAGAAAAGCTTCCAGTGTTTTGTACTGAAAAAGGGGAATCCTGGACCAAACCTTTAAAACATCGCTACTTTTCTTCTTGTACTTTGCTTCAATGACAAATACAAAACTCGCTCCGTAGATCAAGGCCGTACGCCATAGCGTACCTAAGTTCTCTACTGTCTTGGGTCGATAAATTCCTATTCCAAAATATTGTTCCTCTGAGAGATCCCATTTTCTTTTCATAACAAGCTTTCGAGGCCCCGGGCCGTTTTACTGGGCACAAACTCAATTACTTCATAGTCAGCCAGACCATTACTTTTGAAAGGATCCATTTCTAGCACCTTAAGTAAAGCATATCTATCCTCCCCTTTAGCCAAGATGATCCCACCTGTCCGCGGGACCTTCCGTCCTGAGGCCAAAAATGTACCCAACTCATATTGTCGATTAAGGAAGGCTATATGGGATTCTAGATGTTGGTCTACTTTCTCCAAGGGTACTTTGTACGTAATATTTACGATATACATGAGTAAAACATTTAGAACAGCGAAGCCAACCTAACTTCAAGAAGTTCCATGGGTGATGGCTTTTTCCTTTTCTAATACATACTGGACCCCAATAGCAATACTCCGACTTACTGCCTCTCTATCCACAGCATCGATTGTATCCCTGGTCGTATGATAGGCCGTATCAGCTTCGCGATTTTCCCAGTCCATAGCGGCCAGCGTAGTCGCTTCTATTCCAGCCTTGGCAAACTCAGCGGCATCAGTACCCCCAGCCAAAAAGGGGAAAGGGTGCACACCAACTTCATAACCCAGATTCTTCGCGATGGTAGCTCCTCCTTCCGCCATTTCGAGGGACAGCGGCACAAAATTATTAAGATCGGATCGCAGAAAACTAAGGGCTTTATGATCATACATGCACTCTAAGTTAAAGTTGTAGGTCTTTAGTGCAGTAAGATCCGTTTTATACTTTCTCACAAAGGCCCGCGCACCTCGCAAACCACATTCTTCAGCATCCCAACTTCCAATTACCATCCGTGTGTGCTGCAGCGGCCGACCTGCGGCCTTCTCTTTCGCAAAATACTTCCCAATCTCCATGGCCAATGCCGTGCACACCAAATTATCCCCCGCTCCGGGTGTTCCCTCTTTATCATAGAAAAACCACAATGGGTAGAGATTGAGCGCGGCGACTGCCAAGATGATCGTAATACCCCAATATACTATATCACTTCCCAACCCTGCCCAATTCAAGATCAGGATCAACCAAGTGAGAACAAACAGGCCTAATTGGGTACCCGTACCGGCCAACACCTTACGCACATAGGTGGAAGGATCTTGTTCTAAAAAATTAAAGATGTGTGCACTATCGTGATGAGCACTAATGATGATCTGTTGCTTGACCTCCCCAACTGGCTCGATCCGTCCAAAGACGTTTTTCCCTTGCTTCTTGGGATACAATCCATCTACAAATTCCTTATAAATGAAGAATTCCATGCCGGTGATCAAGACAGACAGGCTAGCGATCAAGGTAGCTATTAGGGGTTGACCCAGGAACAGGGCTACCAAGGCCAGCAAATACAAGCCGATATTGATCCGGATATAACCAAGGAACGCCCCCGGCCGGACGAAAAACTGTTGATGATCTACTTGATCACAAAACTTGGATAGCCTTTCCTCTAAGAAATCAGCACAAGCTAAACAAGCGGGTGAACCTGCCAATCGGGAGGTCCATTTATTAGTCACCTCGGCAGTAAAAGTCATCGCTGAGGTGGTCATTTGATCTAATTCAGAATTATCCATTGAGAAGGCAAAAATTAAGCTACAGCAGTGAAGATAAGGTACGACCGCAATATATCCAGGCTAGATATGAAAAGACCCAGTCAACAAGGTATGCCAACTGGGTCTTCCTGGATCAAATACCGAATCTTACAATCCTTTTACGTACACCCCAAGTATTAACAGCACATATCCTGCTAATAGGAACCAATCGCCATTATCGGCAACGGTTGGGGAAATGAATGCGCCTAATAGGCCTAGCAAAACGAGTGCGGCACTGATTAGTACGGTGGATTGCTTCGGTGCTTGTGGTCTCGGTTGGCTCATATTGTTGGTTGTTTGTTAGCGAATGATTTAAGATACAAAAACATCGGTGCAATCCGCTTTCCTCTAATATTAATTCTCGGTTCAACCATCATCAACAAGGGAAAACAGACCCGACCAACTCAATCATTTTGATCACTGAAACTGAGCCTATAACAGTCCTGGTGTTCTACCTTAAAAGCCAAATTTCGCCCTGAATTCTTTACTCAAAACAGCGGTATCAGCCAGTCGAAGTTTTCTGATTCTACCCAATAGTAAGTCTAGTCTTTTCTCATACTTTCGGTCTAGCTTGCTTAAGCGATCTAAGAGCAAGGCCTTAGTCTCATAGAAAGGGTAAAGCGCGGTCTCATCTTCAATGGGTGAGAATATGGAGAATGACAAATTCGAGTGGCGTAAACCTTCTTCTAATTCACTCAAATCTTCTGCGCTTTCCCAAAGGTGGTAGGCCAGCATATTATGCATCGCCCGTAAGCAATGTCGGATTGGATTGAAGTCTTCGATGTAGTCCCAAAGCACCTCCTTGGACAAGCTTGCAATAGACCTTTGGCATAGTTCGTAAGCGGCTTCTTTTCGTCCCAATTCATACAGAGCGAATCTTTGGTGATCCCAAACCATAGCCCACAAAGCCAAGTCACTGCAATTTGCCTCTCGAAGCATGCCTTCAGCCTGGCTTAGGATGCTTACTGCCTCGGAAAACTCCTTATGCTCGACATGGAAGCTTGCCTGTTGCATGAGCTGCCCAAATGCGTACTTATTGAGATCGTGTACCACATTAAACACTGGTGGAAGTGTTGCCACATCATAGGGTTTACTTAGGAAATCCTCATCCTGCTCCAGCGTAGATTGGTTAAATAGTCTTTCCGCCACCTCCAATCGACCTAATTTATAATTTGCCCAACCCTCATAGTATAAGCAGTGTTGCTTATGTACCTCCGAAGCCTCATCTTCATCTAGACTTTGTACCTTTTGAAAATATTGGATGGCTTCCTCATAATCTCCCTGGTGGAATGCTCCCATTCCTTTCCCTCGATAAATAAATCCGAGTTTATAGCGATTGCTATACTTTCTCAATAATTCTTCAAAAAGCGAAGGATACAATTCATAGGGAACAAAACGCAGATGCTTAGCATCATCCAATAAAGCTCTAATACAGATGGGGATGCTCTTTAGTGAATCTGGAACAAACGCCAAGTTCTCGCCGTCTCGACCAACTGCTATGCTACACAGCTCTTCCGTCCTCATACTTAAAGGGACATACTCCAAGGCACTCCCATAATCCTGGCTACAGGCCACTCGACACAGCTCCGGTGTGATGAATTCACGGGGCACAAATTCAAAATCATAAGCGTGCTTTGCCACTGCGGCCTCTACTATTTTTTGGGTAAAATATCGCCTCGGTAGCTGATAAACCCGCTCTCCCTCACCTTCTACATTGATGGCATCCAGGATAAATTGTTCATCCCAAAAACAGGCCCAAACTCTACGAAAGGTCTCATAGTCAAATTCCGGTTCCCCGTTCTTCAGGTAAGCTTCCCGATCAAATCTCGATACTAATTCCTTCCAGGCGGAAGTCTCCCCATATTTACTTTTCCCATACTCGTAGATCGCAGCATTGACATACCTGGCGGGAATTCTCTCCAAAGTCAACATACTGATATCCAAAGCTTTAAAGATAGCTTTGTCTTCATAGTACCTTTGGGGTAGATGAGCCTTACTATAATCCTCCAAAGCCCCGCCTACAATAGCAGCAATGTACATTTTCTCGTCCCGAAACTGCTGTGGCACCTCTTTGAGATTAATCGCCCACTGTAGTACTGCGTGATGGCAGATATCATAATCTAGGATTGCCGCAGGCACTTCCGACAAGATCAGATTTGAACTCAGGCTTAGACATATTTCTTTATCAATTAGATGATCAGGAAGATCGGAAAGTCTACAGGGCGTAGCCGCTGAAACAGCTCTCAAGGCAAGCGGCTTATTGATCACCGACGAAAAGTGCTTTGCTACCTGTCCACTAGTCGTATCACGATCTAGCAAGCTTACTAGCATTTGGCGCGTTCTGAATTCCTCGGGGATATCCAGCACGAAATCATAGGCCCAAGCATTTGAGGACTTATCTAGATTTCGGTTAAGAAAACCATTCCAATAGGCTTGATCTTTCTCCACTACTGGTAGATCCTCTAATGACTTATCTTCCCAGTCGACCGTACGGTTACTCCCATAGAAGTATGTCAAATTCTGTTCTTCGGAATAAGGTTTTGCCTTCGCATTATTTCGTTTTGCTATTTGAAAGTGCTCATCCGCTTTTTCATGATTCTGTTCCTGGTGATAAATCAGTCCTAGCAACCAGTGATTGGTAAATGCCGACGCTAAGGCTGTCGATTTCAGCAGCAAGGATTTGGCGGCCTCAGCCTCTCCCTTTGCTAACAATGCTTCAGCTTTCAGCCGAAAGCCGTAGTAATTTTCATCGCTTCGATCCATAATTCGATCGGCAATTCGCAAGGCCTCGTCATAGTCTTCTAGGATTAGTGCCGAGAGTGCGGCTCCTTCAGCACAGGCGAAGGTTGGGAATGTAACCTTAGTAGGCAACAGCTCCATTCCCTTTTTATCATAAATCTTTGCTTGGGCATAAGCCTTAGCCTTTCTCAGACATAAAGCGGCGTCGGAATAAGCCAGATAGAAATTGGGAGATAATTCAAGTACCTTTTTAAAATGCAAAAAGGCGACTTCATATTCCTCCTGCAGCAGCAAGGCTTTTCCCTTGCGATAGTAGGGTAAGCAATTTGGATCAAAACCATCAATAAAGATGCTTTTCCCTTGCTTGAGGTTTTGATACATTTTGTCCACATTGATAATAAATTCATCAGAACCACTATAATCCAAATTCCATACTAAATCCGGCTGTAGCATAAAGCTTGGTTCTTGCCAGAGATAGTAAGGGTTTTCTGTGGTAAAATACCTTTGCTCGTGCCAACTATATAAACCGTATACACAGGTTTCCGGACTAAATTCGTAAGCACTTAAATCGTAAAACCAGGAAAAGAAGTAGGGAGCAGAAACTTTCCTTGGTTTACTAACGCGCAATGCCTCATGATCCTCTGCGGTCTCCATTTGCAGGTATCTGACCTTTTCCTCACCTGAACACGCTTGTCTAGCGTTCATCCACAGGAAATCAAAGTCTGCGTCCCCAGTAACATAATAGGAATATCGCATTTTTCCGTTCACGCTTAAACTTCCATCAACCACAATCAAGGTCAATTCGCCACCCCACACTTCTGGGATATCAAAGTCACCATTGATCACGACATCCTCTCCTGCATAGAAGATATCGACTTCATCTTCCTCGTAGATTTCATCCACCCATTCTCCATCCTCCTCTCCATACGGATCATGGTAACCAAAAAGCTCCTCAACCTCCAGTAAATCAAGTGCCTCCTGATAGCTTACCGCCTTGAGTCCATGCTTTTCGAGATAGTCAAGCTTTCGTTGTTCCTCAGCGGCTTCCTCCTCCCTTTCCGCATTTTCCTCTTGCTTAAGCTTAGCTTGTCGAGCAGCCATAAACGCTTCATATTGCCCTTTTCTTGTTACCAATTCATTGATTAAACTGCTCAAGTCCTGCCCCTCTCTATTTTCGAATCTCATACTTCCATAGTTACCCAGCGCATCAAAGTAGAAGTACTCCATGTAGCGCACCCCCTCTATTTCTTCATCAATCGAGGCGTAAACGGCAAAGCAGCTATTCAGATAGTCCTTTTCTTGCAAGAAGTTTGGCCCTAAGGCTTCCACATCTCCGATACAAGAACTTAAAAAATCCTGCAAGGGAAATTGATGGAAGTTATAATCCAGATCCACTTTGAAGAGGTCAGCAGATATCACCACATTGGTATCCTCCTCCTTGAGGCCCCGTGCCCAATAGTAAAAAGATCCTTTTTCTAGATAGAAGCTTTTTAACTCAATAGGAATTGGGAATTGCAATTCGTCCTCCAGGTTTTGAATATCCTCCTCACTTACTGCTCGGTATTTAACTTGATCCGCATTCGGACCTAAGACGATCTTTTCAACAATGGTTTTCATCGGGTTTTGGAGTTGATTTTGGGTGAATAGGTATTGTGGGATGAGTAAAGACAGTACCATAGTAAGTGGCAGTACTGCCCTCTTTATAACGGAATGAATTTTCATCAATCGGGTTTTTAGGTCTAATAATAGGTTGGCTAATAACACTGTGTCGAGCTAGACGAGTGTGGTTCCAACCCATTCCATAGTTTCGAATTACCATCTCTTCCAAAGCAAAGCTCCGTTGGTAATTCCAGTACATATTATGGTAACTAGAGGTATGAAAATGTCCAGCCCCTCGGCGGTCTTTTTAGTAGAGTAGCCAACAACTCTTGCTCTTGGTTTCCTTAATCCGGAGCACAAAGAATAGGAAGCCGAGCTAACACAACGCTAAATATCAGGGAATTGGATAATTTTAGAACAGGTTGGATGGCTAAGGTAGGCACCAAGGTTTGGTTCCAAAGGTAGTTGTTCATTGATTTTGATGTTTTAGGTGGTTTGTTTTGGGTTCCAATAATCCGGAAGACAAATTAGGCATTTAATCGGTAGGCGGCAAGGGGTGAGATCGTGATTAACTTGACAATTATAGATGCCGTTTAAATAAGCTCTTTCTAGAATTCAGCTTAATTTTATGTGGGAAATCTAAGTGATTCGCTTTTGCGATAATCTTAGCTTAGCACAATACTTAGTATACTTGTAAACCAGTACTTAGTCATGATTTTGTGCATGGTACTGGCTCTTAATTTGCACAAGTTCATCATCAATCCATTGCACTATCTGATTGACAGTCATACTATATCCACGTCCAATGCAAATCAACTTATCTAGGTCGAGAACATGCTTCAATAAAAGTAGGAGTCGATTTCTGATTTCCGAGTACTGATCGACAGCCTCTAGATCAAATATCTCTGAAAGTAAGTGTTCTATTTCCGTCTTGAACCTTATGGTATGAGAATTATCTCTAAATTCTCTATCAATCGTGTAGCTATATAAATCCATTTACCAGCAATTTAAGACCAGTTTTTAGAAAAATTCCTACTGAAGTTAAATCTCACATGAACTTCACCTTCATCTTCATACACGTCTGAATATGCATAAGTTAGCCTAGGGACCTTGGCAAAGACTTTATCACCTCTCTTAAGCCCAGTAAGCAAAACAGAAACAGAACTGTAAACGGTGAATAAGTAGAATGCTGGTTTTGGAAGATATTGAATCTTTTCAAAAAATGAAACTCCATTTACTATAAGGAGATCTGCCTGAGCGAGTATAGACCTTAATGTCGATGTACAAAATCTCAAGTCGAAACATGGCAGTTCATTGTGCTCAGAATGTATTGTAAATCTTTCATTATTGGCCAGTTTGCCAAAATGGGTACTGCTGGTAATTGCCTCTCTCAATGTTGTAATATTAACGTTATTTGTCACAGGTATCTCATTTACAACGACTATAACCCTTAAAGACTTATTAGCTTCAAGCAAGAGGGATACAATTAGTAGGTGCCAAACTAGCTCTCCATTATCATCCAAAAAGTACACTATTTCCACTGGGTCTCCCCTACCTTCTATTACATCTTTAAATTCTTGATAGCTATCTAAAACTATAGGCTTCTTAGCCTGCTCAATGAGTTCACCTTTTAGGAAATTTACTGTCACTTCAGGATCCACAAGAAATCTCTTTTGAACTTCCTTGCTACTCCACCATATTACTCCGCTTGAGATGGCTAGTTTCAACACATAATCCAGCCCCATGTCAACTTTGTATAGCTCCTTCATCACTCGAGAAGAAATAACATTCGCAATTTTCCCAGTTTCTAGTAAGCTAGAATATTCACTAGACTTTTTCGTTTGGTCTGAGGTCATCAGCCCGAGGGTATTTAAGACAATAATATCTAGCTCGCTATTCGTAAGTTTAAGGAATAACATTTCATCACGAAAGAATCTCGTCTTCAATACAATAGCAATACCATTAATTGCTTTTTCATACGCTGAAAAAACTTCCACTTCATGTGCTTCCCGCTCATTTTGATTAATATCGAATTTCTGCTCTAGAAACAACCTTATCGCCACATCTTGATAATCCAGATTAAACCTAAACAGGGTATTGACAACAAGGTCCATCGTGAACGGACCAGCGAATAAATGAGTAGTACTTGATCGCTCGAGGTCATCAAAACTTTGGCGATAACCGAATAAAACGTC
>ENA-UENX01000202-UENX01000202.1-marine-metagenome-genome-assembly--contig:-NODE-202-length-31187-cov-3.511844_pt1 | contig 31187 bp, 23 predicted proteins | sample MGYA00237875_ERZ529327 | MGnify/ENA primary metagenome ERZ529327 (study PRJEB26372, sample SAMN05368347) | marine metagenome | biome: cultured habitat; feature: ocean water; material: water; isolation... | reverse complement strand
TGTCCACGCTCGCGGACGTGGGGAACATCGCCTATACCGCCAGCAAACATGCGGTAGTAGGTATGACCAAAACGGCTGCCATGGAATATGGCCGAAATAATATTCGCATCAATGCCATTTGTCCTGTTTTTACTATTTCTCACATGTTTGACCCCGAGGCTTTGGAAAAAGTGGCAAAGGGTATTCCTGACAAATTAAAAGCTAATGTTCCCATGAAGCGATTTGCAAAAGTAGAAGAACAAGTCGGTGCAATGATGTGGCTTTGTTCAGACAAAGCAAGTTTCGTTACCGGGGTGGCACTACCTGTTGATGGTGGGTTGACGGCTTAAAATAGGGGGCAGAGGTCAGAAAATAGAGATCAGACGTCACAAGTAATGCGAATTAGATCAGTCTGACTTCTGACAGCGAAGCGATCTGTTCTCTGACCCCTAAAAAAACGATTATGCAAAACGTAAGAAAAGGCGAAGAGCTTCCCGAAAAAACGCTCAAAGAATTTTTACAAAAAAACCGACTCATAGCTTCTGCAAAGAGTGAATTAGAAGTTTCACAATTTCCGACAGGTGCTTCCAATCTGACCTATTTACTAAAAATAGAAAATCGAGAACTCGTATTGCGGCGTCCCCCCAAAGGTGCCATCAAAAGAGGGCATGATATGGGACGAGAGTTTAAAGTATTAAAGGGTTTAAACCAAGGATTTGATAAAGCACCAACCGCATATGTTTATACGGAAGACAAATCCATTATTGGCGCTTCTTTTTATGTGATGGAAAAAGTAGGAGGAATTATCATAGATAACAAAGTAGCTAAAGACAGAAAAATTTCAGCATCTGAATTTCCAGTCATTGCCAATAGTTGGTTAGATACTTTAGTTGAGTTGCATGACTTGGATTATGAGTCATTAGGTTTAGGAGATTTGGGAAAGCCCAAGGGGTACGTTGAGAGGCAAGTCCGGAACTGGGGTGCGCAATATTTGAAAGCTGCAACGGAAGATATACCAGAAGCTCCCAAAGTTATGGCTTGGCTTGATGAGCAACAGCCTAAAGAATATCTTCATTGCTTAATTCACAATGATTATAAATATGATAATGTCGTTTTTGAAGATAGTAGATGGAAGAATATTATAGCTGTTTTAGATTGGGAAATGTGTACCCTAGGAGATCCCTTTATGGATTTAGGTGCTGCAATGGCTTATTGGGTTACTGATAAAGATGATCCTGTGATACAACAAACTTTCTCATATCCAACTATCATGAAGGGTAATCCTAGTCGTTTGGAAGTCGTTGAGCAATATGCACAAAAGAGCGGTCGTCCAATCCATAATTTAGTGTTTTATTATGCCTTTGGATTGTTTAAAAATGCTGTGATTGTTCAGCAAATATATTATCGCTATAACAAAGGTCTTACAAGCAATGAAATGTTTGCAAATTTTAATCAATTAACGAGATTGTTTTGTGAATTGGCTTGGAGAGCAATTCAGAATAAGCGAATTGAGTAAATTAGGAATAGTTGTATGGATAAAACGAATATCAGCTTAATTCGTCCTAGAAACGTGATACTTAGTTCAAGACATTTTGAGCAAACTTTCTATATTCTCCTCGAACATTTTCAATAAATTGTGTTCTGTCCAAGTTGTCATTTTCAAAAGCATTCATTTCCTTATGGTATTCCCGTACATATTTGTCGCTCCAAATAACAATTTCCAGAAGAATCGGAGCTAAATCCATCCCTTTTTCGGTCAATAAATAGATGTTTTCTTTTTTGTTAGAAGGCAGTTTCCTTTTGGTGATCACATCAAGAGATTCTAATAATTTTAATCTAGAAGAAAGAAGGTTCGTAGCAATCCCTTCCTCGGATCCTACCAGTTCTTTAAAGGATTTCTTTTTATGCATTAACATATCTCTAATTAGGAGCAATGACCATTTATCTCCAATTAAATCTAGTGTAGAAGCTATAAGGCAGGAAGAACGAAATTTCAAGGGCATAATCTTTTGGATTATTACTTTAAAATTTAAAGTAATTTTATATTTTTACTTTACTATTTAAAGCAAAAATATAAAATAATTACAACCTTCAAAAGCTATGTTAGCAGGACATTTCTCTACCGCCTTAGTAGCGCACCAAAAGTTTCCTAAAGGAACTTTACTATATTTCTTAATTGCTTCACAACTACAAGATTTGTTGTGGTTTACCTTTCATTATTTAGGTTTAGAGCCAACTGGACCAAGCGATGTATTTAATGCAACCCTCCGTGATATGACAGTTGATATGCTGTATAGCCACGATTTGATTCCTCAATTAATTTGGGTTTTCATCATTTTTTTGATTGGAAAAATTTTATTTAAAAATACCAAAGTTGGTTTAGTAGGCGCTGCCTTGGTTGTTGGGCATTTTGTTTTAGATTTCTTTTCAGGTCATCCGCACCACATTTTTGGAGAAGAAACACATCAGGTAGGATTAGGGCTTTATGCGACGAATGTATTTCTTGCAATTGCAGTTGAGGCTATTTTTTCTATTGCTGTTCTTTGGTATTTCTTCCAACAAGAAGCTCACAATGGTATTAAGCGTACCTCCAAAAACAAAGCTGCAATTATAGGGTTATTTGCCTTTGGTATTGTATTTATGTTGACCATTGCCACTACTTCTTTTAGAGACTTGTTTGGTATTCCGGAGTTCAATTTAAGCTTCAATTCTAATGTCCCCACATTAATTTTAACCTATGCAGGAATGATTCTCTATCTGAATCATTATGTATCAAAATTCGAAGTGAGCAAAAAAAATATTTAAACAATTTCTTATTAGCCCTGCCGCATTAATTTATAGTGGGGCTATTTTCTTCTCATGTTGAATTCAGCTTAATTAAAGAGCTTGACAACTTCGATTATAAGATTGATGTTTTATAGTATCTTTTTTAGAGAGATTAACAATGTTTATTCAGGCAGCCCTTTCCTCCTCAATCATTTTCGGTAATTGTTTTTTCACTGCAACAAAAATCTCCTTTCCTTTATCTGTAAAATAAGGATAATGAAATTCCCATATTGCCAACATCACTTTTTGCAAACTCATCTTTTCGGCACCGAAGACTTCACGTTCTACCAACCATGAATTTAAAATTGCCCAAATATTTTTTGCAAAGAAATCATAATGTCCAGCATGAGGCTCTGGATGAATAAGCCCCTTGCCTATGGCTAGGTACATTCCATTCTTTGTAAAACTCAATACTTGTTGCATCTGTTTTTCAAATATCGTTTTAGCTTCAGGAGCTAAGCTGATTATTTCCAAGATGTCCCGATAAAAAAAGCGATGTCCAATCTGAAAGCGCAAATAATTTTTGATGACAGAGAGATAGTCATTTTGTTCTACAAAAGCCATATTCTTGCTACTCATCTCTTTGAATGTTATAGTCATAAATTCCAATACGGCTTCCATCAAATCTTTTTTGGTCTTGTAGTGATAAGACAAATTCCCAGCACTAATACCCGCATTTGCAGCAATATCTTGTAAGCGCACATTACTCACTCCTTTCCGATTAAATAATTGAATGGCATTGGTCAATATCTTCTCTTGCGTTTTTTTCATTTTCTTCAAGGGTTATCAATTTTTCTTCTTAGACAAATCTCGTGGACAGTCATAAAATGAGATGAAAAAGCACCCACTGACGATGACGGTCTGTGGACGATAACTGTCCGTAGAGCGTTGAATGTCATTTTGAGTGTCTCGAAACACGAAATTTGTCTAAGAACCTCAATTTTTAATCAAAAGTACAAAAATAGAACATAAAGATTTTTGATAATTAGGTTTTAAAACCTAATTTTATAACATAATTAGAATTTTGATTAGAAATAGATAAAATGAGCCTTTTTAGAAATATCAAAAAAGCAGCATCGTCTGTAGTTCCTTCTCCGATTCAAATAGACTTTGAAAAAGGAGGTGGACGAAAAGTGCAAGAGGTAGCACCATATCCTGAGGAAGTCTTTTGGGATACATCAGTTGCTGTTCATAAGACACCCGCAGGAATTGAATTTGTGCGTACGCCAGAAGAGCGATTTAAAAATTTGCCAGGTTATGATTTTGAGGCCAACTATGTTGAAATAGATGGGCTAAGGATGCATTATTTGGATGAAGGTCCAAAAGATGGTCCGGTGATTTTAATGCTACACGGACAGCCAGTTTGGTCATACTTGTATCGTAAAATGATAAAAGATCTCATTCCAAAGGGATATCGATGCATAGCACCTGATATGATAGGTATGGGAAAATCAGACAAACCCATCAAAGAGCAATATCACATCTACGATCGACATTGTGAAAATACACTTGCATTTGTCAAGAAGTTAGGATTGAAAAATATTACTGCATTTGTTCAGGATTGGGGTAGTTTGATCGGAACTCGTTTGGTTGGAGAAAATCCTGAATTGTTTGCTCGCTTGGTGCTTGCCAATGGCGACCTGCCTTTATTAACTGAAAAAAACAATCCCTTTTACATCCCCAATCCGGTTGCTGTTAATCCGAAAATCAACACCATTAAAGATATTGCTAAATACTGGTTGAAAGGTATGCCGGATATGTTTCAATCATGGATTTTATTCTGTTTGCAACATACTCGAAACTTCATTGGCGGGGTCATGCAGCAGTCAACGGAAAATAAATTGACCGATGAAGAAATGGCAGCCTATGATGCTCCTTTCCCTTCCTTTATTTATATGGCAGGACCTCGCACTTTACCTTCAATGAACGTGGGGTTGCTTGGTCAGCAATTGCCAGCGTGGGAGAGCCTTAAAAAATTCGAGAAGCCTTTTATTTCTTTCATTGGTTTGAAAGATAATTTATTGGGTCGTCCTAGTATTCAAGAAAAATGGATCAATTCCATTCCTGGGGCCAAAGGACAAGACCATGAGCAATTTGAAAATGCCAATCACTTTATCCAAGAAGATATCGGGGAAATTATGGCGGATAGAGTTCATAAGTTTATAGAGAAAAATCCTTTGTAAGAGAAGTCAGAAGTGAGACCACTGAGTTGTCAGATCGTCCTTCGGACTGTTAGAGGTCAGATACTTTTAGTGGGAATACTCTGAAATCTAAAAGCGAAGCATTCTGTTTTTTGTCTTCTGTCCTCCGACATCTAACATAAAAACCATGACTACACCAATCATCATTTGGGGAACAGCCTTTATCGTCTACACTATCTTTTGGTTATGGTATGTGGGGGTTAGAAAACCATTGACCAAAGAAGAGGTTGACCACTATATTGATGAATTGCAAAAATATAATAACAACAGTTCAGATGGATTAAGGGACGTCCGTCAATTTTTAGAAAATGATACAGGCAAAAGCTTTGTGATGGTTAATAGTATTTTTTTGAAGAAAAAGCCTGACCTAGTTGAAGGCGTTAAAGAAGGAGATACCTCTTTGCAGACCCTAATTAATTATCATAAACCATTTATGAAACTGATGCTTAAAAGAGGGGGCATTGGTGTTTTTCAGGGTAGAGTGGCGGGTAAATCGGTTGATGTCATAAATATAGAAAATGCCGAAGAGTGGCAAATTTCGGGGATCAACCGCTTTCGGAGTCGTCGAGATTTTGCCGAGATATTAATTCACCCTTTGTTCCATGAAAAACATGAATTGAAGTTTGCAGCATTAGACAAAAGTATTGCTTATCCTGTTGACCCTTGGTTTCAATTGGGTGGCTTCCCTTTGACAGTGGGATTGGTGATAGCCTTGATGGCTGCAGTTGTACATATTTCCCTAGTATGAGGTCAGCGCTCAGGCTTGAGTCAATTCCTATTTTCCCTGACTTATGGCCATCTGAAGGATGACCTTACTTCTGACTTCTCTCAAAAAAATGAACTATGAATAAGATCCTACCCAGTAATATCGACAATACCTTTCGAGGGAGAAAAGTTGCACTATGGTTTTTCTATTTGATTACAGCTGTGACTGTGGTCAGAAGTTGTATCCATATTTTTAAATATGATGGAGGTGCGCAAAGTATTGCAACTATTCCATTGGACACTTATACGGATGCAGGAGCAGCGACTGTAATTTTGATTTTTTCCTATTGGGGGTTATCACAATTGATGTTTGGACTCATTCAAGTTATAGCTGCACTTAGATACAAAAGCCTCATCCCATTGATGTATCTATTTATGGTTTTTGAATATGTTGGACGATTTGGAATCTCATTGTTTAAACCGATCGAAACTACTGGGCAAGCACCAGGAGGAATTGCAAATATTGTTTTACCTTTTGTATGCTTCATTATGTTTCTCCTTTCCATTAATGAATCAAAAAAATAACCATGCATTTAGCCAATCAGGTAGTGGCTCCTAAGGAAAACTTTGTGGATTTCATAAAGAATTATCCTTCTCAAACCCCTCTGGTGATGTTGAATATTTTAAAATTCAAAGCGCAATCAGGTAAAGGTGATGAAACAGGCGAAAATGCCTACAACCGATACAGCCGAAATGTTGCCCCGCTATTGAAAAAGGTTGGTGGTAAGGCAATTTGGGCAGGAAACGTCACGCAGACTGTTATCGGTGATTTCACATCCCAACCGGATAGGATATTACTGGTATACTACCCTTCCAAAGAAGCATTTATTGAAATGGCCACTTCCGAAGCGTATGCCGAAATTAAAGAGGACAGAGAGATTGCTTTGGAATACGGCGGACTGATCGCCACCGAAACAATTGATTTTAAATAAACGGTCCGCTGTGCCGGTTACTGTATAAAGTAAAGTGAACGACCATGAAAAGATTCATCCTCATCTCTGCCACTATTGAATTATTGGCGGGAATCGTATTATTTTTTGCTCCACAAGTAGTGCCTGATCTGGCGCAAGGCCCCGGAAGCCACATGGCAATGGGGAGAATGTATGGAGCTGCTGCACTTGGCCTCAGCATCTTTGCTTTTCAGGTTTGGCGGAATTTTGATAGTGAAAAGTTGATACAGGTATTCCTATCCTCTTTTTTGATATTTCACCTTACGGTTTTCATTGCCATGATAAGTAGTTTTATGGCGGGCGTTTTTGCGACACCAGGGGCAGCCTTGTTGCATCTAATATTGGCTATTGTTACTGCTTATTATTTATTCAAAAATAATTTGGCTGATGTCTCGAGAGCTAAAAAAGCCTTTATCGCCGCAGGTATGGTCATCGGAACATTTGGGCTGCTCATTTCTTTATTGCCTAATCTTTTGCATCAAGCAGGCTTGCATCCAGATTATGCTGATGCGAAAGAATATGATTTAAAAGGTAAAAAAGCGCTTGTTATCACCACCAGCCATGGCGTATTAAATGCACCGGGCGAAACGACGGGCGACCCGACAGGTGTTTTTGCCTCGGAAATGACGGTCCCTTATTACGAATTTTTGGATGCAGGTATGGAAGTGGATGTAGCAAGTATAAAGGGCGGCGAAATTCCGATTGACCCGCAGTCCTTTCTATTCATGATAAAATCACCTGCGGATAAGCGCTATTTGGCGGATGAAATCTTTCAGCAAAAAGTCAAAAACTCCTTGAAAATTGATGACCTGGATTTTACCAGATATGATGCAATCTGGATGGCAGGAGGCTGGGGCGCAGCCTATGATTTGGGGCAATCAGAGGTTTTAGGGGAAAAAGTAAGCGAGGCTTACTATGCACAAACGCCGATTATTGGAAGTGTTTGTCATGGCGCATTGGGTTTGATTCAGGCAAGGGATACGCTGGGCAATTTTTTAATAACGGGAAGAACGATGACAGGGGTGACGGATAAACAATTGCAAGAACTGGGCATCACAGTGACGCCTTTGCACCCTGAAACGGAACTGCGAAAACTGGGGGTCAATTTTATCAGCAAAACCGGGAATCAAGATATTTTTCAGACCATCACGGCCATTGATGAAGAACGAAGGTTTGTTACAGGACAGAATCAAAACTCTGGTCATGAGACGGCACAAAAAATGATGGGAATTATTGCTGAAAAATCTTCGAAACCTATATTGGATTAGGAATTAAATAGCGCTAAACGACTGATGCAGCAACGCAGTCACAGGAGGAAATAGCTAGAAAGAAGGGACGGTATTTTTTTTTGCCAGAGCCCTGAAAAGATGGATAATGTATCAAATGGACGGATATCCTGGTCCTTCCCCAGCCCTTGTTGAATGTCTGTCCAGCAGCCAGATAGATTTTCACCAACAATACCATGCATTTGATACACCATCAAAAAATGAACAGAACTTATGGTAAATCAAGACCTAATAGTAGAGACCATTTCAGATGGTACTAAGATGGCGCAAAATCAACCAAGAGAATTGCGTTGGGCGATGTCCGGTATCAAACGTAGAGCTATTCTAGCTTATTCCAAAATCATTGATTTCTTATGTGGGAAGCAATTTACCGGTCAATGGAATGATGCTACACGGTGGCGGCCCTATGCACTCAGTAGGAACAATTGATGAAAGTAAATGCTGTATTAATCCTTTGACTTTAGACCCTGATGACCCCGATTTCATTGCAAAGACTTCTGGAGGTTTAAAGTATGTTGACGATGACACTTTTGTACCTGCTCATCCCGAAAGAATCATCGGTAACTTTACTGCTCTGAATCGGTTTTTGACTAACGTTTCAAAAGACTTTATTGCAGCAAGTTTTGACCGAAAATTAATACCCCATAAAACGACCAGAGAGAAGATTGAGGCTTACTTAGCTACGGTACGAGAATGCAAAAAATTAAACCGTAAAATTATCCTAGAACAAAGAGCCACTTTCGCTTTTCGTTCAAAAGATTGCAAAGATCAAAATGATTGGCGAGAACCTGTAACCGATACTATACATGGAATTATGTTTTTTGAATGGGGGGTAAAAGGGCAGAAATTTACGGGTGCCATTTTGGGTGGAACAGGGAAGTACGCAGGAGCAACGGGAGAATTCCATAGGGAACGACTGCTGGCACCTAACTTTGCAGGAGCAGAAACTTTTAGAATTACTTTTCCTGGATTGCCTTTGCCTGATTATTACCCGCAGTAAAGTTTCAAAACAAATTGAAATGAAGAATTCAATTATTGTCTTTTTTTTTATTCTAATTTTGAGTTGGAATTGGCTTACTGCCCAGGATACCCTTTCCAATACCTTACCCAATATTGTCCTTATACTGGTTGACGATGCTGCCTTAATGGATTTTGGATGCTATGGAGGTGAAGCCAATACCCCGAATATTGATCGATTAGCGAAGGGAGGAACCATGTTTTTAAACCATCATGCTTCTCCAATGTGCGCTCCTTCTCGTTCCATGTTGATGACAGGTTACGACAGTCATTTGACAGGAGTGCCAAACTTGCCTGTTTTTACTCCTCCTGAATATGCCACCGAGCCAGGTTATAAGGGGGTTTTAAACAACAAAGTGTATACGCTCGCGACTAGATTAAAAAAGAGGGGATACCACACCTATACAACGGGTAAATGGCATCTTGGACATTCGGAAGAAACGCTGCCGAACAAGAGAGGTTTTGACCGTTCCTATATATTAGATGCTTCTGGCGCTGATAATTATGAACATCGACCCTACTTGCCCACTCAATCCTCAAAGCCACCTTGGTACAAAGATGGAGAATTGATCGATCTACCAGGAGATTTTTATTCTTCAAGGAACCTAGTAGATGAGATGATTCAATTTATGGAAGAAGCACCAAAGGATGATAATCCCTTCTTTTCTTATCTTGCCTTTCAAGCCATTCATATTCCAGTTCAAGCCCCAAAAGAATTTACTGAAAAATACATTGACACTTATGAAAACGGTTGGGGAGCTATTCGCCAGCGACGATATGAAAATGCAAAAGAATTAGGCATTATACCTCCTGATGCACCTTTGGGAGACATGCTTGCCGTTTTAAAAAAGTGGGGATCATTGAGTGAAGAAGAAAAAAAATACAAAGCCAAAGCAATGGCCGTTAATGCAGGGATGTTGGAGGCAATGGATTTTCATATTGGACGATATATTCAATATTTGGAAGCTAAAGACAAATTGGAAAACACCATTTTTATTATCACCTCAGACAATGGTCCTGAGGCAAGTGCTGTTGGAGGTGTAGCCTCTATGAAGATGTGGCTGAAATATGTCGGCTATCATCAGGATTATGAACGACTTGGAGAAAAAGGTTCTTTCAATTATATCGGAGCGGAGTTTGCCAGTGCAGCAGCTTCGCCAAGTTCCTTTTTTAAGTTTTATGCAGGAGAAGGTGGACTGCGAGTTCCACTCATCTTTTCAGGACCTAAAATACCAACGGGTACTTCAATTGGAGCATTTTCCATGATTACAGATATTACTCCAACTATCCTTTCTCTGGTAGGAATTGATAAGCCTGAAGTTGCACCTGCTGGCCCTATGACTGGAAAGAATTTATTTCCTTTAATCAAGGGTGAAATAGAAAGTGCCTATGCTTCCGATGAATCCATAGGGATGGAGGCTGCTGGTCAATGCGCTTTATTCAAAGGGGATTTAAAACTAGTAAGAAATGGAAGACCTTATGGGGATGGTGAGTGGCGAATGTATAATTTAAAAAATGACCCAGGCGAAACTTATGACTTAAAAAACGAACAACCTCAAAAATTTGCTGATTTGATTAAGGATTATTCTAACTACACTAAAGAGTTTGGTGTCTTGGAAATGGGAATTAATTATGAACCTCTTAATGAAATCCAGAATAAATTCATTGCTAAATTTGGGAAATCAATTCGCCTTTGGTTTTTGGGGTTTGTAGTCTTGATATTTGGTTTGATTTATTGGAAGCGGAGGAGAAGAAAACTGCCAAATGGATAGTGAACTTGTCGAAAGTTTTCTGCTGTCAGTGAAAAACAGAAATTTATTGCCGATTGAAACCAAATTTTAGCTCCGAGGCCCTACTATGCAGTGAAAATTTGGCTTCAATCGGAGGCAAAAGACACTCTTATAAGGTCGTGAGAAAACTTCAATGAACCGTTTCACATTAGGGTGTGGTCTGATGTACTTAATCACACAGATTGTGCCTAGCCTCATCAATTAGAGAAGAACTTCACCTCTCCTTTTTCTCGCACTCCATTGCAGAGCATAGGAAAACTTATTATCTTAGCTATGTGTTATAAAGAATGCAAAAACACACCTAAACCATCCTAATTATTTATTAAGCGCTTTTTACTGATTTTCTAAATCAACTTAAAAATTATGAGTAGAAGAAGAAGAGGTTTTATGGAATCTCGAAATCCTATCATGAACGAGAATGCTTTTAGGAAAGTATCCTCCAACAACACTTTGGATTCAGACTTTATTAAGGTTGGAGCCGATCGAATGACAGTTTCCGGTGCAGTGAATAAGACTTTGATCCTTTCTGCGATCATGCTATTAACTGCCTTATGGGGATATAGCTCTCCTAGCCCATTAATGATGTGGGGTGGAGCGATCGGTGGCTTTGTAGTCATACTAATTGCTTCCTTCCGTCCACATATGTCTCCGACTTTAGCTCCGATTTATGCAGCTTTAGAAGGATTGTTCGTCGGTAGTATATCGGCGGTGTACGCAAGCCTTTTTGATGGTATTATCTTTCAGGCTGTGACGCTAACCCTTGGTGTATTATTCACTATGCTTTTCATTTATAAAGCGGGTATCATCAAGGTGACGAACAAACTGCGTTCTGGTATCTATATGGCCACAGGGGCTATTGCGATAGTATACATTGTCAACATCGTGTTGTCCATGTTCGGCATTAACTTACCTTTCTTACACGACGCTAGCCCAATCGGTATCGGCATTAGCTTGTTGATCATTGGAGTCGCTGCTTTCAACCTATTGTTGGATTTTGACAACTTTGAAAAAGGAGAGGCTTATGGAGCACCTTCTTATATGGAGTGGTTCTCAGCAATGGGCTTACTAGTGACACTAGTGTGGTTGTACATTGAGATTCTTCGTCTAGTAGCCATTTTGTCATCTAGCGATTAATTTCGTTTATTTGGTAACTGTTCCGGGGAGCCTTGCTCCCTGTAGCTATACAATAAAAAGCGTGGAAGGTACAGCCCTCCCACGCTTTTTTTATCCACTAGAAGTATGACTTATGACAGCAGAAGAAAGAGCAGCCCTTAAGGCAAGAATTATTGAGGCCATCGCCAGTACAGAGGCTGAAATCTTACGTAGGGAAGAAAACGCCAAACCTATCTCGCCGGATAATGCCATCGGTCGAGTTAGCCGGATGGATGCCATTAATAGCCGTGGCGTGGCTCAGGCGGGACTTCGTACCGCTAAAAGAAAACTCTCCAACCTCAAGATCGCACTAACCAAGATTGATCTACCCTCCTTCGGCAACTGCAGCCACTGCGGAAACCCAATCCGCCCCGCCCGTTTAATGTTCATGCCCCAAAGTGATAGATGCGTACGCTGCGCAGACAAGTAAATATAGCTAAGTGTCTGACAAAGTGTCGGTTGTGCTTTGATTTAGACTGCCAGCTTGTCGCTCTCGATAGAGTGCAACTGCCAATTTATCGGGCTACATCCAATGGCACATTCCTTGCTTTGTTAGAGACGTGTATGGCCTAAGAACGTAGACTGAATCCCCCTTTCATGTGATAGAAAATAGGGAAGAAAAAGGCAACACAAGTCCACGAATGTTTGTTTAAAAGCTCGGAGAATGTCTTGTACAGTCCCAGCTAAAAAGAAAAATGTTTAGCTATGAACTTTAATAATTTAACCATAAAGTCTCAAGAAGCACTGCAACGCGCTCAGCAGATTGCCATGGGGCAGCAAAACCCCTCCATTGAGTTGGGGCATTTGCTTAAAGGCGTGTTAGAAGTGGATGACGGCGTGGCTCCGTACGTTTTTAAGAAACTGGGGATCAATTTAAATGCAGTCACCCAAACGCTAGAGTCGATAGTAGCTTCTTATCCTACCGGAAGCACAGGCAATCAATATCTATCTCGTCCGGCCACAGAAGCCATCCAGAAGGCAAACTTACTACTGAAGGAATTTGGAGATGAGTATGTCGCCCTAGAGCACCTATTGCTCGGGATTATTTCCGTAAAAGATACAGTGGCACAGATGCTCAAGGATGCCGGTGCGACAGAAAAATCCATGAAGGCAGCTGTCCGTGAGATGAGGAAAGGGGCTAAGGTGACTTCCTCCAGTGCGGAAGGCAGTTACAACGCCTTGAAAAAATATGCAGTCAACCTGAACGAAAGAGCCCAGAACGGTAAATTAGACCCCGTAATTGGAAGGGACGAAGAGATCAGAAGAGTGCTACACATCCTGGCTCGACGTACCAAGAATAATCCTATCCTAATCGGAGAACCAGGTGTGGGTAAGACGGCGATTATCGAAGGTCTGGCGCATCGAATTATCAATGGCGATGTACCGGAAGACTTAGCGGATAAGCAAATCTATGCACTAGATATGGGGGCATTGATTGCCGGTGCTAAATACCAGGGAGAATTTGAGGAAAGACTCAAAGCTGTGATCAATGAAGTAGTTTCAGCCGAAGGAGAGATCTTTCTGTTTATTGATGAAATTCATACCCTGGTCGGAGCGGGTAAGACGCAAGGAGCCATGGACGCCGCCAACATCTTGAAGCCGGCGCTGGCTAGAGGGGAGTTAAGAGCCATTGGTGCCACTACCCTGAATGAATACCAAAAGTATTTTGAAAAAGATAAGGCATTGGAAAGGCGCTTTCAGAACGTTTATGTTTCTGAGCCAAACGAAGAAGATGCCATATCCATTCTTCGAGGTCTAAAAGAACGATACGAAACGCACCACAAAATCAACATCAAAGATGATGCGATCGTCGCTGCCGTACAGTTGTCGTCCCGTTATATCTCAGATCGCTTTTTGCCAGATAAGGCCATTGACCTGGTAGATGAGGCGGCCGCTAGATTACGCTTGGAAATGAACTCCATGCCAGAATCTCTAGATGAGATCGAAAGAAAAATTCGCCAGCTGGAGATTGAACGGGAAGCGATGAAAAGAGAGAAGGATGATACCAAATTGAATAAATTACAAGAAGATTTGGCCAACCTCGAAGAGAATCGGAATGCCCTCCGCGCCCAATGGGAAAGCGAGCGGGAGGTCGTACTCGGTCTTCAGCAGGCGAAGCAGGAGATAGAACAGTTGAAGCAGGAGGCCAAACGTTTAGAGCGGGAAGGGGATTTCAGCCAGGTAGCAGAGATTCGCTATGGCCGAATTCCGGAAGTAGAGGAACGCTTGCAGGACTTCAACCAACGCGTGCAGGACACGCAGTCTACGGGTAAGCAGCTAGTGAAGGAAGAGGTAGAAGCAGAGGATATAGCAGAAATCGTTGCCAAATGGACCGGAATTCCAGTCACCCGTATGCTACAAAGCGAACGAGAGAAATTACTGCAATTAGAAGATGAATTGCATAAGCGGGTAATAGGACAAGAGGAAGCGGTTGAAGCCGTATCTGATGCCATCCGACTAAGTCGGACCGGTCTCGGGAATGAGAAGAGACCTATTGGTTCCTTCCTGTTTTTGGGAACTACTGGAGTCGGTAAAACGGAATTGGCGAAAGCGCTGGCACAATACCTCTTTGATGATGAGAACTTGATGACCAGGATTGATATGAGTGAGTATCAAGAACGGCACGCCGTATCTCGCTTAGTAGGTGCGCCTCCAGGTTACGTGGGTTATGACGAGGGGGGGCAACTGACCGAGGCGGTCCGGCGCAAACCTTATTCTGTGGTGTTGCTGGATGAAATCGAGAAAGCCCATCCTGATGTTTTCAATATTTTGTTGCAAGTGTTGGAAGATGGTCGACTGACGGATAACAAGGGACGTGTCGCTAATTTTAAGAATACTATCATCATTATGACCTCTAATATGGGATCTGAAGTGATCCGGGAAAAATTCCAGGATATCGATGATCACAACAAAGAGGAAGTGATAGAACAAACCCAGCTACTGGTTTTTGATTTGCTGAAACGTAGCGTACGCCCAGAATTTCTAAACCGAATCGACGAAGTGATCATGTTCAGCCCGCTTTCTCGCAAGGACATTCGAGGAATTGTAGAGCTGCAGCTCAATGATCTAAAAGCTACTTTGGCAGAACAAGAAATCAGCATTGTGATTGCTCCGGAAGCAATGGATTGGTTAGCCCATGAGGGATACCATCCTGAATTTGGTGCTCGGCCATTAAAGCGATTGATCCAGAAGAAAGTACTGAAGCAGCTTTCTAAGCAGATTCTGCTGGGGAAAGTGAAGCCGGGTAGTCATGTAGTACTAGATGTGTTTGATGGAGTGGTGGTTTTCCGACAAGCGATAAAGGAAGATGAGCTAGTGGAGACCGTGGAAGATTAAAGCATTCACTACGCCGTAATCGAGAAATATAATAAAGCAATGAAGTCCGTTGTCTAATTCCTAGGCAACGGACTTTCTTTTTTAGACTTGCCCTTTGGCCAGACAACTCCATTATCTTTTTGACCAGTAGGCAAGGGGCGGTCCAGCCCTGACATATTGTAAAGGTAGAAGATGAGATCAGTAGTGCTACTATCATTTTAGAAAATGAATGATCAATTTGATAAGCCAGTGGGCCAGCAAATTGGTTCTAAATCAAGAATTTCTTTCAACTATGTGGCTCTAATGAGGTTTAATTTGAAACCATTCTATCATGCGCTACCCATTCACCCATAGACTGTTTACCATCATAGGCCTTTGTGTCTTTATTTCGTCACACCTGCTCTTAGGCCAAACCGAGGTTACTTTCCAGGTATCTAATATTCCTGCAGGGCTTAAACGAGGAGCTGTAGGTTTAAGGGGAGATAAATCCCCTTTAAGTTGGGATCGTTCACTGAAAATGACAGAAAAAGAGGGGCATTATCAAGTGACCGTAGAATTCCCAGCGGAAGTAACAGATCTTGAATTCAAGTTTGTCTTGTTCGATAAAGACAAAAAGCCCACCTGGGAAGGGATCAATAATAGAAGTTTGTTTCTCGGGAAAGAGGATATACTGAACTACGAGGCTAACTGGGACGAGCCCGCCTTCATCGACCCCTCAACCTTAGCTAAACTCAAACCCGCAGCGCTCTTGCAAGACTTTGAGCTAATCAAAACCATGCTCCTAGAAGTACATCCCGGTCTATATCGGTACAATGATGAAGCCGCTATCGAAAAAGGCCTAACTGAACTTAAGGAAGCATTTAGTCGTCCAATTACGCACGGGGAGGCCTATCTGGCCATATCTAAAATGCTGGCCAGCTTGCAATGTGGCCATACTTTTGCTTCCTTCTTCAATCAGAATGGCCTCATAAAATCGGTTATCCACTGGCAGCAGGATAAAGTACCGTTCACCTTTCGCTGGCTAGAGAACCGGATGATCGTCCAATACGATGCTACCCGGGATCAAGTACTACCGAGGGGTACAGAGGTATTGCAGATCAATGGATACAATACGAAGGAGATACTGGAAGACTTGATTCCTTATGTCTCATCGGATGGAGCCGGAAGGGCTGCCCGAGTGGCTCAACTAGAGGTACAAGGCTTTGATTTTCGCTACGATGCCTTTGATGTTTTCCACCCCTTAGTATTTCCTTTTGAGCAGCCTGAGCTGACATTAAAGATAAAGAGGGTAGGGGAGCCCGCGGCTAAAGAAGTGGTGCTTCCAGCCATCACTAGTGCTGATCGTTATAGTACCTTGGTCAATCGCTATTCCACTTTTCCAAAGGATAGAAATGCGATGTTGTCTTACGAGGTCAAGGAGGACGGAGTTGGAGTATTGAGATTAGGATCCTTCGGCTTGATGGGGTGGAAACGATTGACCAAAGATTATAAGGCATTCTACCAGGAGGCTTTTACCTCCTTAGCAAAAAATAAAGTGAAACATCTCATTATCGATCTGCGTGATAATATGGGCGGTAATGATGAAATGAAGGATGAGTTGGCGACCTATTTCGATGTTGATCGCTTCATAGATAATAGTAGAGAAGGGCGCACCCGTTATCTACAGTTCCCGGAGGTCCTCAAAACCTACATTCAGAGCTGGGGTAATCCCTGGTATTATGATCTCAGTACAGACAAGCCGGAGCTAAAAGACGGTTACTATATCTTTCCGCGATCTCACTCGATCAATCAAAAGAACAAAAAGAAACCTGCCGTCTTCAAGGGGGAAGTCTACCTCTTGACAAGCCCTCGCAATGGCTCACTGGCCTACTATTTAGCCAAAGACTTTAAGACTTTTGAGATAGGTAAATCTTTGGGCCAGGAAACAGATGGAAATCTCCGAGGAATCAATGGTGGACAGATTTTGTTCCTGCGTTTGCCCAATAGTGGGATTGAAATTGATTTCCCAGTTATGGGCGACTTCAGCCTCACGCAGCAACCCAATCAGGGGGTGAAACCCGATATCCTAGTTCAACCTACTGTGGAAGATGCCCAGTTGGGGGTTGATACCGAAATGGAATATGTGTTGAATTTGATTCGAAAAGGCCAAAGCATTGGGCAAAGAAATTGAATATCGACCTACTACCGCAGCAAGGTTAGACCCCCCTTGTAGGTGCGTGTTTGCCCATTTTGTAATTCAATACTGACAAAATAGGTATATACGCCCACAGGAACGGGCTGTCCTGCGTAGCTGCCGTCCCAGCCCAGTTGACTATCATTGGGTAAAAGATCGTTTCTTTCGAAAAGGACTTTCCCCCAACGGTCAAAAATCAGTACCTGCTGGATATTGGCTACCCGATGGTCCGATTGGAAGAAATAGGTATCATTAATCCCATCGCCATTCGGACTAAAGCCATTGGAAATAAAGAAGCCGTTGAATGGGCCGACTGCAATGGCGAACTCTGCTTGCAGGTCGCATCCACTCTGTGAGAAAACCGTAGCTCGATATACGGTAGAGGCTTCTGGTTTAGCTACCGGATTAGGACAATCTGTACAACTCAGCCAACGGCCAGGTTCCCAAATGATCTTGTCGATCGGGAAGTTAGCCGTAATGAGCAGAGGCATGCTATCACCTTCTGTTATACTGACTTCTTCAAAGGATTGCTCGATCAGAAACTCAGCCTGAGGGACTTCTATCGAGATTAATTGTTCGCAGCCATTGGCATCCGCAACAGTAATGGTGTGCGGTCCTGATTCTACATCCTCAAACAAGCCTATATTTTGATTGGTGTTGCCCATTTGGAAGGTATATGGGCCGGTATCTCCTTCTACCACTACATCAACGATGCCACCCTCATCAATACAAAGTGGTGGTAAGATGCTAGTACTTAGACTAAATTCAGGAGGAGCGGTTAAAGTGAATTCCTCAATATTTTCGCAACCAAAACCATCAGTGATCGTGACGACATAGGTTCCGGGATCAAGGTTATCGATCATCGGTGTTGAACTACCTGTACTCCAGGCCCAGCTATAAGGTGCAATGCCATTGAAAGCCAATGCTTCCAACGCTCCATCTGCCGCGCCCTGGCAACTGATTAGAGAACCGCTTGGGTATATTTTGGGCGTGATATCACTGTTTAACATGGAAACCTGAACGGATAGGTTGGCGGTGCCCACACAGCCCTGATCGTCTGTGACGCTTAGGGTGTAGGTTCCTGTGCTTGCTACACTTATGATGGGTGTGTTTTCACCAGTAGACCAGCTATAAATTGGATAGCTATCGTCGATACTGAGTGATGTAGATTCCCCAGCACAAAGCTCCGTCTCTCCGGTGAGATTGATCTCAGGGATAGGATTAACGCTGAGGTTTAGGTTAACGACACTATCACAACCCGCCTGGCCTGTTAAAACCTGGGTATAATTTCCCGCCACGGTATAATTCTCTGTGCCCAGAACATAGGTTTCACCCTCACAAATCTCAGCAACTACTTCGTTTTCTTGCCTAGGAACGATCGTGAGATCAAGATTTACTACGCTATCGCAGTTCTCCGTGGTCCGTAGCACGTTCTGGTAGATGCCCGACGCACTATAAGTGGAGTCGCCAACATTATAGGTCTCCCCTTCACAAAGGCTTACAACGAGCTGAGTATTCTTTACCTCAAAAACGGTCAAGGATAAAGAAACAATGCTATCACAACCGGCAATGCTAGTAAAGGTGGCTTCATATTCACCCGTGGTGGAGAGCACATTACCATCAAACAAATAAGTCTCTCCTTCACAGACTTCGACCTCAAGATCTGTGAATAATTGAGAAACTACTTCTAGTGAGAATTGGAGAATACTATCACAACCAGCACTGGTTTGTAAGGTGTCTTGATAGGAACCTGGAGCATCATAACTAATCCCATTCACTACAATACTTTCCCCCTGACATATGCTAAATTGAGTATTGGCAATAGGAGGTGGAAGCATGTTCAAACGGAGCTCAACCAGGCTATCGCAGCCGATAGAGGAGACCAAGGTGTCCCGATATAATCCGCTTTCATCTAACAGCATGCCACCGAAATCAAAAGCTAGACCCGTACATAGGCTGGTGTCAATAATAGTAAATTGCTCACCCAGTACTTCTAACTGCAACCAAACTATGCTATCACAACCGTCAACTGTATTGAGTGTGTCGATATAGAATCCACTGGCGCTGTAGGTGTTTTCTCCAACATCGATGATCGATCCAGGGCAAACTGCCGTATCGATCTGGATTAGGAAGGTGTCACTAATCATTAAATCTAGCCGGATGATACTGTCACAGCCGGTAGCCGTGATTATCGTGTCTGTGTAAAAACCGGTTTCAAAGTAGTTAGTCCCATTGATTTCAAAACCGGCTCCCTGACATAATTCTGATTGGATATCATTGAAAACGATGTTCGAAACCTCCAAATCCAAAATAACTGTACTATCGCAACCAGTAGATCCAGTAAACACCTGTACATATTCTCCCGGCTGACTATACTCGGTATCGCCTACCCGGTAAGTAGAACCTTCGCAAACCGTTACGTCTAAACGAGTAAGGGCTGTATCTAAAACGGTAAGGTTTAGGATAACCAAACTATCGCAATTCTCTAGCGTTTCCAGATAGATGGTGTCATTAATGCTTTCTCGATATCGGGCAAAATTTACCTCTATGAACTCACCTACACAGATTGTTGTATCGATCAGCTGTTCTATGGGAGGAAGTACATTAAGGTTGAGACTTACCAAACTATCACAGCCTTCTGCCGTTTCCAGCATATTGGAGTAGTTGCCGCTTTCCCTATACCTAAAAGTGCCTACGTCCACAAACTGACCATAACAAATGGTGGAATCAATTTGCGTTTCGATCAGTGGATAGACCTCTAAATTGAGATTCACGATACTATCACAACCTTCTGCCGTTTCCAGCCAATTGGTATAGCTTCCAGAGGCACTATACCTAAAAGTGCCTACATCAACCCATTGGCCAAAGCAAATGGAAGTATCGATATTGGTTTCCAAGGGTGGCAGTACGGTGAGGAAGAGAGACACAATGGTATCACAAAGAGTAAGTGTATAGTTGCCCGACTCAACATAGCCGTTCCGTCCTAAACCGTATATTTGACCACTACAGATCGTGTCGAAAATGACGCTTTCCACTGGCTCAACGAGTAAGATATCCAAGTTAATCAGGGTATCACAACCATCAGGATTCGGAGCTACTATCTCGTAAATACCAGTTTCAGTATAGGATTCTCCTCGATACTCGAAAGTATCTCCGAAACATACAGCTTCTAAGACATTTACGAATACAGTATCCCCTAGAACAATCTCAGTGGTATAGACGGCATCACAAAAACCTTGTTGTGGAGCCAAGTCATAATAAATTCCTGCTTCCGTCTGCTGCTGTCCTCCGGCAAAGACACTTTCTCCAAGACAAATTTTGACGGTTCTGTCGATCTCGTGATCTGAACCTAGGCTTTGACCGGTTAAGGTGAAAAAACCGGTGTAATCTCCTTCCCATTCATCCACTACCAAGATATATTTCCCTGTTGTTGGCAAGGGGAAGGGCACAATTTGAATACTGCCTCCATCCTCACTCCTGGATCAAATTGCCATTGGGATCATAGATCCGCAATCTACCCAAAAAGTCGTTTCCAGAACCTTCCAATTGGAAGGCAAAGAATTCGCCCTGTTCTCCATCAAAATCGTAAACGCGTACGCCTGCTTGTTCTGTGATTTGTTCAAAAGCACTATCCTCACAATCATCTGCCAGGAATGGAGTACTGCAAGCGGATTCGTTCAAGAATTGAAAGGAGATTCCGAAATCCCCTGGAGGAGCTGTTCCCCTGGTGGTAGCAATAATTAGGTATTCACCAGTCATCGGCAAATTTTCAAAAAACAGGTCAGCTACTTGCCCCGTAGTTCCAATTAAACTATCCAATTGTTGCCCATCTGGCTGATATAGGTACAGCACCGGCGGAGCACCATCTAACCCTAACTGGACCAATAGGTCATCACCCATACTAGCGTTTAATCGATAGGCTTCCATGCCGGCCCAATTAGATAAACTACCCGTCAGCGCTGCTCCACAAGAAACAGGGATGGAACAAGACTGGGCGATCAACTGGACTGAAATACCAAAAACACCACCCTCACCGCCATTGGCTTCGGTGATCAGAATCATATAATTGCCAGATTGGGGAAGATCTTCATAAGAGAGAGAAAGCAACTCTCCTGCCGTCCCTATCTGTTCTAGGAGCAAATTGCCCAAGGGATCAAATAACTGGAGCTTCGGCGTAGCGGTGGGGTCTACCAACTGTACTTGAACTCGAATGGTATCGTTTTGGCTACCCTGGACGGAATAAGCTTCTATTCCTGCTAATGGGAAGAAAGAGGTGGCTTCGGCATTACAATCCATGATTGTAGCGCATCCAGCCTGATTATCATTTTGAAAAGAAATGCCGTAAAAACCTGTAGTGTTATTATCTGCGGCAGAGGCTACAATCGTATAAACACCCAATTGATCGATCGGCCACTGAAGCACAGCCGCACCGGGATCCGTATGAGTAATGCTGCTGAGCAAACTCCCATCTGGTCCGTAGAGATCGATCTGCTCACCTGGTCCTTCCTCTCTGAAGCGCATCTGTATCCGAAAAAGATCTCCTTGTCTCAGGTTTATGAAGAAAGTATCTCTTTGACCGAGGCTAGCCATGAATAGCTCTCCGAGGTCCTCCCCACAAGTGACGATTCTAGGAGGTAGAAGGACCGTACTTGCCGCAGACAAGGCAGCTTGCTCATTGCTTGGGATGAGAGTTGTCTTAGATTGAAATTGGGTTAATGCAATAAGTATAACTGTACTCATTACCCATATTATGCCGAACTGCTTAACCATCAAGCTATGGGTTAAAGGTTACTGTGGACCTAGTGATAAGCTAACTAGGTTAATATTTTGATAAATTGACCTTTCGTCAATGTTTCTTGAAAGTTATAGATAGTTTCTTTTTGTATCGAGCCCATCTAAGCCCTTATTAATTCATTTCCAAATGAACGTCACTTGCCATAAGTCATTGAAGAGGTAGTTTGAAGTCGTGAGATGCCTGATGAGAATTCAGGACCTAAGGGGGAGTTGATGTCTATTGTTTTATAAAACAGCCGTGTTTGTTGGGGGGATATTCAGTCTTTTTAATGCAAATCTAATACCTATACTGGTTTACTACTTGTTTTACGCCAATTCTACAAAAAGGTGTCAAAAAGGCGGTAAAAGCTACTTGATATAAACTATTTATGATTACAATAATGATTTTCTGCGCCCTACAGACAAAGGTAGGGCTTTGAATCTATTTAAACAAAATCAGATATTCCATACTGCGCTTTGGCGACATAGCCAGGCCTATAACTCAATCCCCGAACTACTTTTCACCCTAGCCAGACAATCTGTAATCATCTGTATAGCCCCATCTATTTCAGGCAAATGAGTCCGGAAATTCAGAACGGCGCATCGGATCCAGATTTCTCCATCAATCAGCGTGGAAGACATGAAGTACCTACCATCATCGTGAATCGCTTCTAATAATGCCTTGTTGAAGGCGTCTCTATCTGGATTTGGGTAGCGGAATAAGGTGACCGACAAAGCCGGCGGTGGACCTACTTCAAAGCCCAGTTGCTGAATCTCCTCATAGAAGTATTGACAGAGAAATATCTTTTCTTCCAGACAAGCTCTAAAGGCTTGTAATCCATGGAGGTGCAACGGAAACCACATCCGTAAGCCACGAAAATGCTTGGTGAGTTCTGGTCCGCAATCTGCCGGACTGATCTCATCAAAACCATAAGCATCAATCATGTAGTTGGCCTCGTGAGCATGGGCCTTCACCAGAGCTTGTCCATCCTTAATCAATACCACTCCAGTTCCAAAAGGAAGAAACAGCCCCTTGTGAGGATCCATGACTATGGAATCGGCCTTGCTGATTCCTTTCAGCCTTTCTTTCATACGCTCCACCAGCAGGAAGAAACCTCCGTAGGCTGCGTCGACATGATACCAGGTATTGTATTCCTTACTAATTTCAGCAATCTCGTCAATAGGATCGACTGCTCCCGTATCTGTTGTGCCAGCCGTAGCAATGATAAGAAAAGGTGCTAAGCCGGCTGAAACATCCTGGTCCAGCTGCTTGCGCAAATGATCCGGGTCCATTTCAAAACTTTGATTCACTGGGATCAACCGACAAATACATTCCCCCAAACCAACTATTTGGATGGATTTGTTCAAGCAATGATGCATCTGGGCCGTAAAGTAGATGACCGATTTTCGAACGTTGTGAGATCGGATCTGATGCACTTCTCTAGCTGTTGTCAAAGCGATTAGGCTAGCAATTGATCCCCCTGAACTGAGGTTGCCATGAGCTGTGGCTGGATAACCTACCAGTCGACAGAGCCAGCGGAGGAGTTGGTTTTCTAACAGCACTCCCCCAGGACTTGCATAATAGATGCCGGAATACCGATTGCTCACCGCAGCCAACAGATCCCCTAATGCACTAACCCACAACGCCCCACCAGGAATATATCCTAAATGTCTCCCTCCAGTTGAATTGATACCCGCATGATCTATTTCGGTCTTCATAATATCCAGTACCTCGGACATCAGCCTGCCTTCTTCACTGATTTCCAACTTGGAGAGCTGGGGGCAGTCTGCTTTTTGGTAGGCCTTACTCTGGGCCAATTCCTGCAGGAATTCTTCTGCATAATCTTGCGTTTGTTGCCAAAGCAAGGCACGAGAGGCAGGTGTCGGATCCAAAGTTCTGGCTATGACTTCTAATGCTTTTATTTTTTCGATCATGCTGCAAATTAAAGGAAAAAAAATGGCCTGATTGAGTGAAGCGTAAGCAATAATTAAGATACTGAAACAAGTAGTTTAGGCCGTATTGAAAAGGGTGTAGGACTTTGTAAGTCAAGGGCTTTTCCTATCTTTAGATTTGACAATCCTCATAGAATTGAGGCTGGAACTACCTCCAACTGTCTATAGTACAATAAATGCGATCTAGGCTAGCAATATATAAGTTAATATTGGGAATAGTGCTGTTGGCTTGTGCACCTGGCATCACTACAGCACAGTCTACCCTAGTAACAGGGTTTGCTACGCCTGTATTCGAACCCTTTGACTTCACCGATGGGGCCATTTATGACATTGAGGAGGATTGGAAAGGGTTTATATGGCTAGCTACTGATGACGGCTTGTTCCAGTTTGATGGTACCGTGTTAAGACAATATGCCCACTCGGGTCAGGACACTAGCCTACCCCATAATCAGGTATTTGACATCTTTATCGATACGGAGCGGGAAGAACTCTGGCTAGGAACGGGAATGGGCGTTTGCCGTCTCAATCCAACCACAGGAGAAGTTAAAAAGTACCAGGCTTCTTATGATGATCCTAATAGTTTAGCGGACAATATTGTCCGAAAGATCTTTAGAGATGAAGATGGCCAGATATGGATAGGATGTTACAATCATGGACTCAGTCTTTATCGCGGGGAAACGGATGACTTCTTAAACTTCTCCTACGAGATTCCTGCCTTAGATTCTTTACAACCTTATTATCCTCGCCTCAATGAAAGTTGGTTGAACTCTTTCAAGGCCATCGCACAAGACAAAACGGATCCTTACGTGCTTTGGCTAGGTACTCCTTTGGGACTGGTTCGGTTTGACATGCAGCAACAATCCTTTGAATGGATGTTCCTTAACAGTCAGTCTCCAAATCGAGATGTATTGACGCACTCTGTTATGGATATTCTACCAATCGAGGATAAATTGGTAGTGGGTACCGCCTATGACTTGATGATCTTTGAACCCCAGACCGGCAAGGTACAGAGGATGATTGCTGAAACGGAGGATGGGACCAAACTCTCCTACATTACCCATTTACACACCGATGATTTTGGCCGACTAATGGTATCCTACCGAAATGGTCTGGCCATGATTGACTTGAATACCTGGGAGTTGGTTGACAGTTGGTTAGACAATGAAGAGCTTAATGGTTATTATGGTATTCGCTTAGCAGATAGTGCAGGGAGGTTGTGGGTTAACTCTTCTGGGGCTACGCGTTTGTATGATCCCGTCAAGCAGATTACAGATATATTTTTGTTGGGAAAGGAAGTAAGAAGCGAGCCTAGAGTCTTTAAGCAGATCGATGAAGAAACACTTGTGATGCTGACAGCCCAGGCGAATCGCTGTCATTTCTTTGATTTGAACTCCCTTCGATGGCGAAGTATAGAAATGAAGGGAATAAGTGGACAGGGAAGGCCAATTCTCTGGCGTGATATTCAGCGAATTGATGATCAGACCTGCCTATTGCTAGCAGATAGGGAGATCTTTCACCTAGACCTCGAGACAGAAACGCTGCGGTTGTTTCCGTATCAAATCCCTGATAGCAATCCGGGCTTGACCAAGTTTTTAGTTGATAAGAGAAATAGACTCTGGGTAGGTAGTCGACGTGTAGGACTTTATCGGATCGATTTGGCCAGCGGAAAGATGGAGCACTTCATTGATGAGTTGAACTCTGACTTTTCTTCTTCTCTTTATACTTGGGTTACAGATATTCATGAAGACGAGACTGGGAAGATCTGGATTCGTCTGGCGAGAAGTTTTGCCATATTTTTTCCGGAGAATGAACATTTTGAGGTCTTCTCTCATTATCAAAACCCTGCCAACACCTTTCGGTATATCAGAAACTTTGCAGAGTCTCCTGATGGAGAAATCTGGTTAGCAAGCGAAGACAATGGCATTGGGAAAGTGGATAAGCAAGAATTGAACAAGGGAATAACTCAAAAATATACACGCTCTAGTGGGTTAATTAGTGATTTGATCCAACAAATAGCCTTTGATCCAGATGGCCAACTTTGGCTCCTTTCGAACCTGGGACTTAGTGCTTTTGATGTTTCGAGCGGAAGGGTGCAGAATTACGCCTGGGATCGGGGAATTCCGCATGCTCAACATTTGGTCCCCTTATCGAATAGGAAGGTGGCCTTAGCTTTGCCTGTTGGGTTAGGTATCTTTGATGCTGGAAAAACCGAGCCAGCTCAGATCATTCCTGAGCCCTACATTAGTCGAATTAGGAATAGTGGGGAATTGGTGTATGAAGGTCGCAATGAATCAGATCTTAAGAGCTTGCGGTTCGAACGGGCTGGAGCTGCCTACTGCAGCTTTGAATTCTCGGCACTAGGTTATTCTAATCCCAAACAATTTGCCTATCGGATAGTGGAGCTGGGTGAAAAGTGGATCGAGACCTCAGAACAAAGAAGCGCTTCCTATTCCAATGTTTCGCCGGGGATCTACCATTTCGAACTAAAGTGTCGATTGGTGGATGGACAATGGAGTGAGGTCAAGACATTAGAGATAGTGGTGCCTCCACATTGGTGGCAAACCTGGTGGTTTCAAATGGCTGTGGCCATCATATTGCTATTACTTGCCTATAGCATCTATCGCGGCAGATTGGAAAATGTAAGGCAGAAGGAACGCCTCAAATCGGAGTTTGAACGTAAGCTCAACGATGTAGAAATGCAGGCCCTTCGGTCTCAAATGAACCCCCACTTCTTATTCAACTCACTAAACTCTATCCAGATGTTTATTGTGAAGAATCAGGTACAAGAAGCAGTGGAGCACCTCGACAACTTTTCTCGCCTCGTACGCTTGATACTCCAAAATACTCGTTCTCCCTTAGTTCCTTTGAAAGAGGAGATTGAAGCCCTGAAACTCTACATGGAGATGGAAAACTTGCGATTCAAAACTAAATTTTCTCATCGAGTGGAAGTAGCAGACGAGATTAATATTCATCAGCAGGAGATTCCACCCATGTTGTTGCAGCCTTTCGTAGAGAACGCCATTTGGCATGGCATTCAACATAAAAATACAGATGGTGAAGTAGTGGTACGTATTCGACGGGATGACCAGCATTTAATTTGCGAAATTGAAGACGATGGAATCGGCCGAGTAGCAGCCAGGAAGCTACAGGAAAACACCAATCGAGTGCATCGATCCCTAGGCATGAAGATTACCAAGGATCGTATTCAAATGATGAATGAAACACAAGCTATCCCTGCTCGGATTGAGATTATTGATCTCTATGGAGAAGGAGGCCTGGCCACTGGTACCAAAGTGGTCGTATACCTTCCTCTCACCCATAGCCCAGCCCTGAGCTAATCCGATTTATTCTTCCGAAGAAGTTGGCTGGGAGGGTACCCAAATTCTGACTTGAAGCTTCTTGAAAAATAGGCTAAGTTAGGCATCCCAACCATAATAGCTACCTCGGAGATGTTTCCTGCCTTTCCTTCCAAAAGCCGCTTCGCTTCTTTCAATCGTATTTTTCTCATAAAGACCGATGGCGTGTAATTGCACGCTGTTTTAATCTTTCGATGGAGTTGACTCCTACTCAAATGTAAGGCCCGACTTAAAGCGCTCACACCAAAAGCTTCTTCTTCAATATGCTTAACTATTAGTGCTTCCGCTTCACTTAAAAAGGTAGAAGGACTTCCCTGAATTAGCATTGATTCCTGATGGGTAGGAGACTTAAGAACCGAGGCTGTTGACTCAGGAGAACTTTGTTGATGCCCTTGACCCTTCCAGCAAAAAAGCAGGACTAGGGAAAGCAGCCCATAGATCATATCGGGATTCCGACTAGATTGATTGGTAGTTTTGAGTTTAGGTAAATCATCCACCAGCTGACTTATCTTTTCCTCTTTCTGATCAAGGAAACCCTCGAGCAATTCATAGGCCTTTTCATAACAACCCGCTTGGGCTTCAAGGTAGGCTTGTTGTCGTAGATCTGAAGTAGTTGATAACAATGGCTCTTTACTTTCTAGAATGAATGGTAGGTAAAGTAAGAAAGCAGATATCAGTAAAATAGACTTGTAACTCATACGAAATGATTTTTGTGATCGTATAAGTTGAGCAAGTGGGTAGGTATAGTGGGGAGGGGGCTATTTTTTGTCGATGATTGGACCGGATCTGCTGTCCAGGAAAATCACATTAGCAAAGATCGGAATTAAGTACGAAACTTGCCAAAGGAATTGGCCTGCACCAAGGAGAATTACTTGGTCCCTAAGGTAGTTCTTTACCACCTCTCCCAATTAGTAGTGTTGATGGCAGACAAAATGTCCTATCATGTCACAGGTTTAATTCAAGAATTTCTGGTTCGACGGTGGTTGATGGATCTTCCAACTGCTTCACTTTTAAATCATCTAGGTATCGGATATTCCCTTTCTCATCCCACCAGAAATCTTCATAGGGAATAGAAAGGCAAGTGCTGCCACAGAAAAAATGTACGGAAACATCAAAGTAGTGAGTACTGATTTGTTGATCCTTAAAAGAAATGATGTGTAATCGAGTTCGCGACTCAATGGCATCTTGTTGAATCTCTACAAAAGCCGCATTTTTCCCATCACTTGCCCAGGCAAGGTCGGAAAGCCCATCCAAATTGGTCTGAAGGGCAATCAGTTCCTGCTGTTCTTGTGTGTTAAAATCGAAGGCTATAAGTCCTTTGGAATCGGCATAGAGCAATTTCTGCCAATCCGGGCTTAGGCCCATTTGTCCAGCGCAATTCAGTTGCTCCTGGATGTTTGCCGGAAGTGAAACTGGGGCATGTCGGGCATCCCAAACTTGGTAGACATCGCAGAAATCATCGGATAGACTATCATTTTTGGCAAAATAGCGGTAGGGAAACGCTTCTTGGGATAGGTAGTGGCCAGAGAAATTGGCATCCCAGGATTCGATACAATTGCCATCCACTTCAATACCCTGCGAAGTTCGTCTTAATTGCAAGCACCCCAACTCCAGAGAGCTTGCGGACTGCCCTTCTTCTTCAATCAAGGCCACTCCACTATAGTCTCTTGTCTGTTGGCCATACTTGTAGGTGTGAAGGAATTCAATTCGGATGTGATTGTTTTTATCAGGACCTATAAAAAGGGTCCCTTCAGAACCGTCAAAAGGAGTTTGCCAATTCCATTCTCCTAGCCAGGCCTGAGTGACATCAGCTGGGCTAGTAGTGGCTTGAATGCGCCCATCCTTTTGGATTTGGAAAAACTTTACCTGACGCTGATCTGGACTCAAGCCCTCCTCTTCTTCCATAAAGCTTTCCACCGACACTTGTCGGATCAGCCCCGTAGAGTCGATCCAGCCGGAGATGCTTTCCTCACCGGACTGCGCAAATTTGATTTGGCTGATGACTTGGCCAGTAGGGGTAAAGGTCCGTAATTCATAGGTTATACCCGCATTCCAGTCCAGGGGGAGCAAGAGTGCTACATATTCATTTTCCTGTTTTACAATCTTCCCCTGACCATACATACAAGAACATTCACTATTGTATAAATCTTTATCGATGAACTGTACAACGAATTGGCTATCAAGTGCCGGGGTATCCAAGTTACCGATGGTAGGGTAGTAGATTTCTAGTGGAAGATTTACTTGTGGGAACTGCTCAATAGTATGCGCAAAAGAATAGCCTTGGGTGGGCTCTTCGCTAGCTGTACAGTAGAAGAGAGAGGTGCAGATACAAGCTAGTAGCAGTAGTTTTTGTATGATCTTTAGCATGTTTGCCTGGTTTTGTTGGATACAAATTTAAGGCGATATGAGAAAATGAATCGCTACAATGGTTGCAGATGCTTGTAGATCTGTTGCATGGAAATTACAAAGCCCAGAGCATGCGCTAAGCATTCCCTGGGCCTTTTCCAACTTAATTCTTTTATTAGGACACATTACAAGTGCTGGGCTAGCTGAGTTTTAGCTTCTGCCTGTTTGATCAGTTGGTTGATCTCTTCGATCAGCAGAGCTACTCTTTTTTTGCACTGCGCCATTTCCATATTGCGCTGGATCTCACTTGCGTTAGAGGGACTTGCTTCCATACGTTGGAGCTGGCATCGGATCAGTTGGAGACTTTGGATTTTGTCTTTTGCCCTTGATAATTCAGGGTAGGCAGCAATAACATCCGCCTCATTTTCTAGGGCACTATCTCCTGCGCAGATGGTGCTGATGGTAGCTCGGTACTTCAACACCAGGGGATCGGTTAAATGAATGGCCATAAAGAGTAATAGGGCACTCAATAAGGTCGCGGTCACAAAGACCACATACGTGATTTTTCCTGTTTTCATGATTTTTTGGGTACTTGGTTAATTGGGTGTCATGGGAATTTCTAGCTACAGCTGTTGCTTATTGCCAGGACTAGGAAACTCCTTCATGGGGTTATAATCAAGCACAAGATACCGGACATTATGGGGATCCGACAGCTCTATTGATTAGATATGCCTTTTGAGTTAGTGATTGACCAACTTATTGAGTAGGTGGAGGTTTGGTCCGTGGGCTTCTTCCGGGCTTAAATTACCTATGGTAGCCACGTAATGGCTTCAGTCTCAATCGTCAAGCGATCTCCGTTTGATTTAATGATCTCCACAGTGAAGACATAAGTCTGATCAAGCTTATCCGGTCGAGCTGAGCCTTGAATGGTCATAGAGCCGTTTAAGCGAATGGGGTTATTGGCTGTGACTTCGTCTAGCGGAGTGATTCGGATACCATTGTTATCTCGAGATTCTACGGAGAAAAGATCGTTCAGAGGGATGTCGATTGGCCGCCCTGATCGGAAGGGTTTATCTGAATATAGATTTAGGGCCTCAATCCCAAACTTATCACCATTTGAGCCATTGCCCAAACAACTACAAGCAAAGGCAGAATTTAGGAGGCCAAGTTTCCAGGGCTGCATTGGATTATTACAAGATATGAATTCAATGTCCTGAGCATTGACATTCAGGAAAAGGGCATCTCCAGGTGCAATGGTAAGTTGGGTTGGATTGGCACTGATAGATTTGTAATCCATGAAAGGGA
>ENA-UENX01000200-UENX01000200.1-marine-metagenome-genome-assembly--contig:-NODE-200-length-31651-cov-150.374502_pt1 | contig 31651 bp, 17 predicted proteins | sample MGYA00237875_ERZ529327 | MGnify/ENA primary metagenome ERZ529327 (study PRJEB26372, sample SAMN05368347) | marine metagenome | biome: cultured habitat; feature: ocean water; material: water; isolation... | reverse complement strand
TTGAGATAATTTCAAAAATATTTAATAACAAAAAATAGCTGAAAAATCTATTGAATATATTTGCTGACAAGCCCAAAATTTTATAAGAGAATTTGATGATCTTTGCAATTATTTGAAAATGGTTAAGTGACTATTTAAGTTTTTTCCCTATAGTCAAATATTCGACTTTCCCAAACTTTTTCAGTATATAATTTTGCCGCAACCAATGCGCAGAATACTATATCATGGCTAACTTTTTCTAGGTGGTTAGCTAAATTAGTTAAAGTATAGTCTTTGTGAGAATTGATTAAGTACTGGTATAAAATAAATATAATTAAAATTAATATTTTTTTTAAAATTAGTAACAATTTAATTGCCTAATAATTAATTATAGCAATCGAAAAAAAGCTTAGGACTCTGAACTATTCCTGATCTGCTCATGTAACCGAAATTAATATCTTAACCTATGCTTCGACTGCTATATCTTATAATTGAGATTTTTTAGGAATTAATTTTATACTTTTTTATAAATATCTCTAATAATGAGTAAACAACATATAGGGTACTTGAATAACTCCTAATTATATTATTTGAGTGATCTCAATTTTTTTTAATTCAAAGATTCTAAATAATCCTGTATTTGATTACGAAACTTTGGTTGACGCAACTTATGTAGAGCCTTGACTTCAATTTGACGTACTCGTTCCCGAGAGAGTTTCAATGCAGACGCAATTTCTGATAAGGAGCAGGCACGACCATCTTCTAAGCCATAACGCATAGTAATTACATACCTTTCTCGTTGAGTTAAATCTAATAGTAACTCTTTTAAAGCTTGTACCAGAGACTCTCGTATTAACATTTCTTCTGGAGAAGCATCTTTAGTTTCCAGAAGTTCCCCTAATTCAGTATCTCTATCCCTACCGACCTTAGTTTCTAAGGAAACCGAGTGTGGAATTTTTACTAACACTTCTCGAACTTGGGCAGCTGTAATTTTTAATTCTCGGGCAATTTCTTCAACTTTAGCCGTATATCCTTTTTCTTGAAAAATTTTTTGTTGTACTTTTTTGATTTTATTTAATTTTTCGCTAACATGGATAGGTAAACGAATTGTTCGACTTTGAGTAGCAATTGCTCTTGTAATTCCTTGACGAATCCACCAGTAAGCATAAGTGCTAAATCTATATCCCCGTTGTGGATCAAATTTTTCAACAGCTCTTTCTAAACCCAAAGTACCTTCTTGGATTAAATCTAAAAGTTCTACACCACGATTTTGATACTTTTTTGCTATTGAGACTACTAAGCGCAAGTTAGTACTTATCATCTGATGTCTCGCTTCAATGCCTTCGGTTTGAATTTGCTCAAGTTCCTTTACATTTAAACCTGTTAACTTTGCCCAGCGAAGTTTTCCTACAGCAATGATCTCTTTCAGTTCTGCCATAGATAAATTTCCTGCCTTTAGCCACCGCTCAAATGATGGTTTATGTCCTAAACGAGCTGCCAGACGATCACGAATCTTGATCATCTCAACATAACGCTGAATTTCTTGTTCTTGTTCAGCGGCTTTGTTGCGTAACTCCAATAAATGTACATAACGTTGAACTTTTTGAGCTGTAGAAACTTCTTGATCTCTTTGAAGCAAATCAACTCGCCCAATTTCTTGGAGGTATGAACGGACTGAATCTCTGCCACTATAGTTAGTGTTTATTTGAGAACTATCTACTTTTTTATCCTCTATTGTTAATTCATTGATAGTTTGACCTAGATGTTCAGAACACTCATTCTGCAAGTTATTAGATTGCAGTGTGTCTTCAGTGTAAGGATAAATTTCTGAGGTAGTGATCATCTCGTTTACTCCTGAAAAGAGGCTACACTTAGTTATGGTCTATTAATAAAATGCCTAATTTATAAAAAGTTGGCGTTTTTTATACTTATGTTTTCTGATTAATAACAACAACCTAGACTAAATGGACTTAGGGGATCGCTTATACTAAGTTTATTAACTCTATAGCAATAGCAGTTCCCAATTAAATGAGGAACACTAAAAGCTTTAATTAATAAAATTTTTAGCTTTAAATAGTTACCTCACTCTTTAGGGAAAGACTGTCGACTATTAAAGTACATTTGTCTATTATTTGTTCTCTCCAGTTAACTTCTTTAGACCTAATCGTTAGTATATTAATATTTATGCAATAAAAAAGTGACCTTCATCAGAAGCTATATTAATACTCATCACTATTAGAGTTGTTCCCGATCACTTCATAAATTTTTTTATTATGGCAGTTAAATTTTTTCTTTTCAGTATTTTTATATTTTTGTAGTTTTAATTTTTCAGAAATATTTCTCTTATATTTTATTTAGTGATTTATATGTAGTATATTTAATATATTTACCTATCTATTTTCAGGTATCAAGTTACTCAGAATACAATAATCATCTCTCAACATCACACTTTACCAGTAACTAGATATACCACCATGAGTGATGGATTATATACCTACTAAGCTACTATCCTTTTCGCAGATTTCATAAAAAGGTAAAAATTAGAAGTAAATTGCTAACTTTTGGTCTTTGGATAATTTACCATCAATTCTTTTACCTCTTCAGCATGATATGAGCTACGAGTCAAGGGCGAAGCCACAACTTGTAAAAATCCCATTGAAAGCCCTATTTTTTTCCATTGATCAAATTGTTCAGGTTTGATGAAAGTATCTACTGGTAGATGTTTAAGACTTGGTTGTAGGTATTGTCCAATAGTTAAAATATCACAGTCAACAACTCGTAAGTCCTTCATTACCTCTTGGACTTCTGCGTCAGTTTCTCCGACACCTACCATAATTCCAGATTTTGTATATATTTCTGGGGCTAATTCTCGAGCTCGCTTCAACAGTTCTAATGTTCGATGATAATTACCTTGAGGCCTAACTCGGCGATATAACCGTTGAACAGTCTCAGTATTATGATTAATAACTTCTGGTTTAGCATTAAGAATAATTTCTAAAGCTTGCCAATTACCACATAAATCTGGTATCAGGACTTCTATAGTAGTCTGAGGTGAAATTGCCCGGACTTGAGAAATACATTTAGCAAACTGAGTAGCACCTCCATCAGTTAAATCATCCCTATTGACAGAAGTAATAACTACATGATTAAGTCTTAATCTTTTTACTGCTTCTGCTAGCTGTTTTGGTTCATTAACATCTAAAGGCTGAGGTTTTTTCTCAAAATTAATATCACAGTAAGGACAAGCACGAGTACAAGCTGGTCCCATAATTAAAAAAGTTGCTGTCCCAGCATTAAAACATTCACCAATGTTTGGACAGGAAGCTTCTTCACAGACCGTTTTGAGACTTAAGTCTCGCAAAATTTCTTTAACCGTACCGACTCTCTGCCATTGGGGAGCTTTGACTCTTAACCAATCTGGTTTTACTACCACTTTTTCCTCTGCTGTAGTTTTATCTACACATTAACCTTAACAAATATATCACCCTACTAACAAGGGTTTTGAGTAAATTTATTTAGATAGTAGAGCTATATAGAAATAATTTGAGACTTTACCTTGATGATAATGAGCGAGGAGTAGATTTAGGAGTAGAAACTAAGCAGTAGTAGAAACATACCTACCCAATATGAATACTCATATCTTGTCACTCTCTTTGAAGTTATCAATTTACTGTTTTGCATTACGCCAGAAACATTTAGTTGCTCCAAGCAAAACCCTTTAGTAAGGAATTACTTAAAGACACTAACTATATAGTGCAGACTTCAGTTTACTTTTGTTTTATTGCTCTTCCGTTGCGAAGAGCGATCGCTTGACTATTCATTAAAAAAGCTTCAGTTATTAGAGTCGGATAAATTTGACTTTAACTGCAGTATCTTTCAATTCTAATGTCAGATAATCTGATCACAATTCCTGATTTACTTGAGCATTGAAATCCTTCTAACATGAAATCAAAAATTATGAAAGACAGATTTCCATCTCTTCAAACAACCTAAATTTTCAGACTCAAAGCTGGTTGATACATGATTTGAATTAGCGCTATGGGCAAAGCGCGACTTACGTTTTCCAAGCTATTCGTTTTGAAGTATCGGTTTGGCCATCCGCGACTAAGTCAGAAAGTGTTAGTTGAATTAGAATTTCTAGTATTTTTTCTTTGACTTTTTCAACTACTAGGAAACCCCTGATCATTAAAATTTAACTTTTCTTCCTAAATTCGGACATTTTATCACTCCTTATAGCAAGTAATTATCAATAAATTACTTTTTTTGACAATCATTTAGTAATTGTGTATCATTGTCAATAACTATAGATTTTTGATAAAATACCGTGGTTCTTTACACACCATCTTCATTTAAAGCAGAACTAAATGAAAAAGGTTGGCGAATGACTCCTCAAAGGGAGACAATTTTGCACATTTTTCAAAACCTGCCAAAAGGCAATCATCTGAGTGCCGAAGATCTTTATAACATGTTAAAAAATAGGGGTGAAAGAATTAGTCTATCCACCATTTACAGAACCTTAAAATTAATGGCAAGGATGGGAATTCTACGAGAACTAGAATTAGCAGAAGGGCATAAACATTATGAAATAAATCAACCTTACCCTCATCATCACCATCATCTTGTTTGTGTACAATGTAATAAAACTATTGAATTTAAGAATGATTCTATTTTAAAAATAGGTCTCAAACAAGCCGAAAAATCAGGATTACATCTTTTAGATTGTCAGTTAACTATTCATACAATTTGCTATGAAGCCCTAAGAAAGGGATGGCCTTCCCTAGTTTCTTCTGATTGCTATTGCCCACGAGCACTTGCAGATAAAGAAAACTGTGAATAGATAAAATTTTATGAATAAAAAATAATCCCACTTTATCTAAAAGTGGGGTCACTTCAATTATCAATTATCAGCATATCCCACTGAATCCAAAATTTTTTATCCCCTAAAAAAGACAGGTTATTGACCTAATTTTTGTATCTATCTAAATTAGAGAAATTAGTCTACAATATCTTTCCCACTAACTCCATAAATTAGTTGAGCTTCTGCTACTGCTGATCTAGTTTGTGAATTATAAACTCCATTCAATGGACCAGTATAAAGGCCTTGTAAACGAAGTCGATTTTGAAGTTCTAATACTTGTGTTTGGTTACCAATATCACTAAATTGCTCCTCAGAAATATTTTGGTTGATAATCAAAGGATGTCTTAAGGCCTGTAATGTATCTATTGTTGCTACTCCAGTATCAACTAGTCCCAAATCCTGCTGAAAGCTTCTGACAGCAAATTCTGTTCTAAGTCCAAAAAAACCATCAATCACTCCAGAATAATAACCCAATCTTGTTAATAAAATTTGGAGTTGTTCAACAGCCCAACCTTCATTGCCCGGTTTCAGTAAACCTTGGTATGAGTAATGTTTCCTAGCATAATTCCCTCTAGAGTAAGATACTGGACCTGGAGGTAGAACTTGATCAGCATCAAAAAGAAATGCTTTAGTTGTTTGTCCAACTATACCTGTAGGAGTAATTCTGTTTCTTTTTTGAAAATCAATGACTGCCGTTTCTGTACTTAGATCAAAATAGTTAGTTATCTGCCTCTGATAATAACCTAAACTTCGTAAACGTTGCTGTAATCTCCTCACATCTAGACCTGTGTTTCCCAGCCTCAAAACTCTCTCCACAGGAATAGTTCTGGTCTCAAACAAAAATTCCCTAGTGGTGTATCCTACCTGACCAGTAGGTGTAATTCCATAAACATTTTGAAATTGGATCACCGCAGTTCTAGTTTTTTGGTCATAAATACTATTGATTTGACCTTTGTAAAAGCCTAGTTCTGCTAATTGTCTTTGAATAATTGCTACTTGAGGATTAACTTCTCCAAAAGATAATACTTTTGTGGAAGAATTGAAGAACCGACTATTAGTTTGGCTATTTTTTCTATCTGGAAATAGTAATAACCAGGTAGTAGGTTCAATTTCACCAGTAGGTTTAAGACCCTTTTCTTGCTGGAACTGTTTGACAGCTATTTCTGTTTCTTGACCATAATACCCAGTTAGATTAGCAGTAAAATAGCCTAGTTCTCTAAGTTCTCTTTGAACTTCTGCTACTATCTCTGAAAAGTCTCCACATCTTAAATACACTTGGCTATTGGGAGTAGGAATTACAGCATTATTATCTAGTCTGGAACTAGACACAAAAGAGTTAGGTGCTACTTGTTCTTGAGCTGTTTTATTATTTTGAGTTCTACTAATATTAAAATCACTATAACTATTTGTTTTAGGAATAGAAATGTCTGACACCTGAGCCAAACTATCATTAATTAGAATAGAGTTAACAATTACTGCTGATAAAAAGTTGATGTAAGTTAAATTGAGAAGTTTTTTCCAGTTAAGTTTTTCAATAAATTTTAAATCCTTGATTTCTTTATTAACTAGAAAAAGTTCTATGTATGCAAGGGATTCCATAAATTCTTCTGGGAGATTTTTGTTTTGAGATTAACAAGGGATATGTAATCATTCAGGGAACAGCTATCAGTTATTAACTCATCATCATCAAATAAAGTATAAATTAGTGACCAAAGGAGTATTTTGGAGCTATGAGAGCTGATTTATAAAGTAAATATTAAACGGTTAAATTATTTACTATACTTAGACTTGGTGATAAGTTTAATTCTATAATACCCCAAATTATTAAAAGCTAGGTAATATAATATTTTAAGCTAAGTTAATAAATCAGCTCTGGATGAAATTGGTCATCACCTCATCTTAGAGCTGATTTATACGGTAAACCTCAAGAAGGTGAATTCCTTAAAAAAAATGCTTAAGTTTTAGCAGTTATTGACCAGTAATTCCAACTTACGAAAAGCTAGGTAATATAAAACTCTCAACTAAGTTTAAAAAACAGCTTTCAGTCCTTGCTTGAATATAAGTAGGTAGGCATAAAAAAACTGAGCTGTATTAAGATTTATATACTGACTTCAATCTCATCTACAGAGTTGATTTAAGGTGAATGTAAATTTTGTTACATAGCAACTAATTTAAACACCGACTTATTTATTCAAAACCTAAAAGCTGAATGGGAATCAGATGAATGCTTATAAGCTAAATTGGATTAAAGTAATTAAATTTTTCTTATAATTAATTTTGTATAACTACAGTAAGTATACCTATAATTGTTTTAGGATTGAAAAATCACCAAAAGTTAAGAAATATTATTATCCTTAAATTACACTTCCTTTACTCAAACTAAACCAGCGCGATCACAAATTAAAACTACGATAGCAGCAAAAATAGTAATTCCCAGAGCAGTTAAGGGATTTTGGCCTTGACTAATAGCAAAAGAAGTAACGACACCAGCTCCTAAACCAGCAGTAATAGCTACAACTAATGGGTCACGGTTTGAATGATTATTATACATTTTTAACCCAGGATATTTTTGTTAAACAATTTATATCAAAGTTGTTTGAAGGTTTGAAATTTCCCTGATCAGAAACTGACCATCCCTTGGGGATCTGAATATTGCTTTGTCATGCTATATAAAACATTGGGAAAATTCAAGACTAACAACTTTTTATAAACCTATCACTGAAATATTATGGAAGTGGCAATTATTATAGTTTTGTAACTAAGATTTAGATAAATCTAAATTTCTTAACAAATACTATCTAGGCTTTACCCTGGATGAAACTGTTGATATAACCCTTATCGTACCTTTGAAGTCTAAGTGTGATAAAAACTTAAAAAAAGTGGCATCAAATAACTAGCAAACCCTAGTTATTAAACCTAAAAAACTTTAATAAAAATCCATAAAACTTTATATAGTAAGCTTTGGAGCATTTTAAGTTTTCCCAGAAAAAACAACTCTAATAATGCTTAAACCTTTGTGTTTGCTCTAAAAGTGCAAAGTTCTTGCTCCCCTAAGTTGAAAATATGAGGATTTTCAGCATCTAAAAGGGGAATTTTTATGGACCATTGACCTGACCCATATCTTCTGTAATTTCCCTAAGCCCTAGTGTCACCCTAAAGACTTTTGAAGCCAGTATGCTTGCTATGACCAGGAATATCCACAAGTAATGCTGAAATACTTAGAGGTACACAAAACATACCGTATTAATTTGCTAGGGATACTTGGAAAATTAACCTAAGCTAGGGTAATGAGAGTTTTGATAGGATTTGCATACCTATCCATGATAGATAACTCTTGTAACTTCGGCTATAGTCCTTTAGACTTGGCTAATAGTTTAGGTCATGTACCCTCAAGTTTGACCCAATTAATCAATTAAGACTTATCTAGTTTCTAATTGTAAAAACTAGTAATAACATTTTTGAGTTGAGAATCTTTGACTTCACATTTTTTCCCAAATAAAAAGCTTGAGGTTCTCAAGTTATGAATCTGTGAAGTCCTCAATTTCTTGCTTAATGTTAAACGTTCGCTACGTAAGTTACCCTACCCGACTTGTCTTCAAACTGGACATGAGACTTGAACCTCACCCGACTTATCTTTTCAATGCCCCTTGTCATGGGTACATCCCTTTCCTCTATTATCAACATATCGTTAATCCATTTATATCTATTAGGTAAGTCTTTATAATGTTGGTTTTGGATATCTTTTGTAATCGAAAGGCGTTTTTGTATAGTGACAATATCGGTGCAAAAATTGTTTATTTTTTATTGTGTTGTCAACACCCTTAAACCTTGTTTTTATATGGTCAACTTTTATGAGGTCAGTTAGTCTAAAGGTCAATCCACTTACTTATTCATGGCCCCTCTGACTTTCGTCCTAAATTCCACAGGTACCTTTGGAATGTTTTTTTTGCGAAAGTTTGATTACCTTCGTGTTCATCAGCCTGTAAGTCTTTGCTAGAAGTCTCACTGATTTTGGTAGTTAGAGCTTCGACCTATTTGAACAAACTTCAATGATTGATTTTCAGTCTTTACTATGTAGCCCACGTTGTCAAACCAACAACAAGGCGGTTAGAATTTCACCAACAAGGAGATAAGTTTATCCTCAAGTCAAAGTGTTAACTTCATGTGTTGATTAGGGAAGGCCATTTATACCTAATTCCTTGGTTTAGTAGCCAACCAGTCCCACGTCCAGAAAAAAAATATCATCATTAGCAGTATTTTATAAATATATATATTAACTTTTGTAACTAGATACAAGAAGTTATTCCTTCTTTTTGAAGAGAGTCTGTGGCAGAAGGCAGAAAAATAAGGGAAGCAGAAGAAATGAGGAGAGCAATTTAACCATTAATATAGTTGTGAGTTATGAGCTCTGATAAATATTAATTCTAATTCAGATATTTGAAGCTTATGGCTTAATGGCTTTCTTGGATCAACAAATCCTACTCAGCAAACTCTAATGAAATTAAGGTTAAAAACCAGGAATTTTTTCCTGATTCATTTGACTGGGAAAAATGCAAAAAATTTTACATGAAAATTATGGGCTATTGCCTATTTCCTATTTCCTGCCTTTAAGCCTTAAAATATTTTCACAAAATTTTGATTCAATCAATTATCATCATTTTTGAGCAAATCTGGACGACGAGATTTTGTTCTCTGAAGTTGTTGTTGATAACGCCATCTTGCTATTTCGGCATGATGCCCTGAGAGTAAAACTTCAGGAACTTTCCAACCACGAAAGTTAGCAGGTCGAGTATATTGAGGATAGTCAAGTAATCCCGATTCAAAACTTTCACATTCTAAGGATTCAGCCTTTCCTACAGTTCCAGGAAGTAGTCGAACTACACCATTAATTAAAGCTAAAGCTGGTATTTCTCCGCCTGTAAGGACAAAATCTCCTAAAGATACTTCTCTACTAACTAAATATTGGACTCTTTCATCAATACCTTCATAATGGCCACAAATTAGAATTAGTTGTTCATAATCTGTAGCTAGTTCTCGAAATAGTCCTTGGTGCATTCTTTTTCCCTGAGGAGTTAATAGAATTACTTCTCGTTTGGAAAGAGTTGGCAATGATTCTACAGCAGCAAATATAGGCTCTGGTTTTAAAACCATTCCTACTCCTCCACCATAAGACTCATCATCAACTTTTTTATACTTATCTGTGGTATAATTACGAGGATTAACTAGATTAACCTTGGCAATATTTTTGTTAAAGGCTCTCCCTAGTAAACCTGAATTTAGAGGTGTTGTAAAAAAATCTGGGAACAGGGTAATAACATCAAATCGCACAGAAGTAAAATTAAGTTATAAGGTTTTATAAAAAATGTATGACATTCTTGAGAGTTACAATAATTGCGCAAAAGGTATGTAATTAATGTAATTGCCATAACTTAGGAAGGAATCTAAAAAACTAATGTATCATAAAAATGCGTAAACCCTGATTGATTTTATAAAGCAGACTATGGGGTTACAAGTCCTTAGACTAAGCAAGCACTTTTCTGGAAAAATTATTTATAGAAACTGTCAAAAGAATTGTTGGATATATTCGGCATCAAGTATATATTTCGGTTTTTTACTAATGTCTCTATGTATAGTCACTATGGCATCATATTTTGATGCTCCTGGTCTAATAAAACTATAATTATTAGATTCAAACGGTGCGTTTTATTCCAGCTCTAACATATTTTGTCTATTTAGAAGGTTTGCTAAGGGGCGATCCCTGTTTGGGAGAAAGCTTTTTAATTCCATCCATCCCAGCAGTTTTCTTACCTTGGTTATCCTGGAATGCCCGTCTAACAGATAGGACCAAGGCATAATAACTTTTGGGCATAAATCTCATTTACCCATCTTGCAGATTTTTCCACGTCTGGATGCTTTGTAAATTAAAAAGCATCAATTTTTGCAACTTAAATATATTCTTCAGAACGCTCTGCCAGTCTGTGTCTTTCAATAAAAGATTAGGATTAACATTTACCTGGAACGTTATAAGGATATAAGAGTTATCTCTAGCTTGGGGTTTTCCTCCTGTATTAAGCTATGATAGATATCTATTGTCCCAATACTGGGCATAAAGTGGGTATATAATTATACCACAATAAATAAATACAAATTTATAGAACCTATTCCATAGCTCCTTGGCTAATAATTAGCCCTAAATTTTATTGTTTTAATTATGATTGGCATAAATAAATAGTTTTCAGTTGTCCATTACAGAAGTTTTAAATGGATAAAATTGCTCAGTAAGCTAGCTACTTCAACAAAGGTATTTAGCTAAAATAAGGAGACTAAATGAGTTATAATTAAAATAATCAAATGTTGAAAAATTATAGAGCAAGTTGGGTACTTGCAAGGTTATAAGATAATCTACTATCATAACAGATTATTAAAATTATCAAAATTGAATGTGTACCTGCTTTCTAAGATTAACAATATGCAGTTAGAGTCTCAAAGCTTAGAACTAGATACATTACGTCCGACAAAAACAACTATTATGGTGATTGGAGGGGCAGAGGATAAAGTTCATGGAAAAGAGATTCTACAAACTTTTTTTAATCGTTCAGGAGGAGTAAATGCTAAACTAGCAGTTATTCCTTCCGCTTCGAGAGAACCGGGATCCCAAGGAGATAGATACCGCAAGGTGTTTAAAGACATGGGTACTCTGAATGATAATATTAGAATATTTGATATTCGGGAAAGGTATCAAGGAGAAGACCCAATCTGGTTAAAGTATTTGGAAGACTGCACTGGAGTATTTATGACTGGTGGAGACCAACTACGTCTTTGTTCCTTACTTGCTGAGACACCTTTAATGGACAATATTAGAAGTAAAGCCCTAGAAGGAAAAATCGCCCTAGCTGGAACAAGTGCAGGGGCAGCAGTGATGGGCTACCACATGATAGCAGGTGGTGGTAGTGGCTCATCTCCCAATAGGTCTTTAGTTGACATAACAAAAGGTCTAGCTATATTGCCAGACTTAATAGTAGACCAACATTTTCATAACAGAAATCGTATGGCCCGTTTATTAAGCGCGATCGCCACTCATTCAGACAAAGTTGGTATAGGCATAGATGAAGATACCTGCGCATTGTTTGAAAGAGACAGTATGATCCAAGTTATGGGTAAAGGTACAGTCACAATTATAGATCCAGTAGAAATGTCCTATACAAATTCAGCAAAAGTAGGGGTAGAAGATCCTTTGAGTTTATCGAATCTCAGAGTACATATACTATGTCATGGTGATGGTTACGATCTCCATTCCCACACTATGAAACCAGGACTTTCTGAAACAATTATGCCTCTAGACTAATAGAATTTCTGATAATTTATCAGTTCTTGAGCAGTTAGTCTCTGCAAATGAGTAGCTGATCTAATTGGTAGACAGGAAGCATAATTATACTGAATACTATGTATAGTAGCCAAAATTAATAGAAAGCCAAAATTCTTCTACCATCAAAGGATTATCAAAAAACTGATAAATTGATCGGATATTTTCAAGATGGAGAAAGGATTAGCGCATCCTCAAAAAAGTTTGTAGTAAACAGTCTAGTCAATGGTATGAGCTGAAATTAAAAATGCCATTGCTTCTCTGATTCTAAGCATTACCTTAAAATCCTCCTATGAAAATCCTCAAACTCCAGACATTACGTGGTCCAAATTATTGGAGCATACACCGCCATAAGCTGGTAGTTATGCGTCTAGATTTGGAAGATCTTTACGAAAAATATACATCTGACATCCCTGGTTTCTACAAAGGATTAACAGAAGTTCTACCAAGTTTGGTAGAACACCTTTGTTCGCCTGGAGTCAAGGGTGGTTTCCTAACTCGTGTGGAAAAAGGAACATTAATAGGCCATGTAATCGAACACGTTGCCATAGAATTACAAGAGCTAGCAGGAATGCCAGTTGGTTTTGGTAGGACAAGGGAAACATCTACTACAGGAGTATTCCAGGTAGTAATAGAATATGAAAATGAACAAGCAGGTCGTTATGCAGCACGAGCAGCAGTAAGGCTTTGCCAAAGTATTGTTGACACAGGTACATATCCAGCAACAGAATTACAGCAAGATTTAGAAGACCTTAAGGAATTAAAAAATCAGGCATCTTTAGGTCCAAGTACAGAAGCTATAGTTAAAGAAGCAGAAGCAAGAGGTATTCCTTGGACTCAACTAGGTGCTAGGTTTATGATTCAGTTTGGTTATGGGGTTAATCAAAAGAAAATTCAGGCAACCCTAAGTAACCAAACCGGAATTCTTGGTGTAGAACTTGCTTGTGACAAAGAAGGCACAAAAAGAATTCTCAAAGATGCAGGAGTACCAGTACCTCGTGGTACAGTTGCTCGTTATTTTGATGAGCTTCAAGATGCTATTGAATATGTCGGAGGCTATCCTATTGTCATTAAACCTCTAGACGGAAATCATGGTCGTGGCATTACCATAGATGTTAAAAATTGGCAAGAGGCAGAAGAAGCATACGATTTAGCTAGAAAAGCTTCGAAAACAAAAACTGTAATTGTTGAACGTTACTACACGGGCAAAGACCACCGAGTTTTAGTAGTAAATGGCAAAGTTGTAGCTGTAGCTGAACGAGTTCCAGCCCATGTGGTGGGAAATGGTAAGTCTACAATAGCGGAACTAATTGAAGAGACCAATAGAGATCCTCAAAGAGGGGATGGACATGATAACATCTTGACTCGAATAACGGTAGATAAGTCTGCCCTTGATATTCTAGGAAAACAGGGATACAGTATAGATTCAATACCTCTCAAAGGAAAAAAGTGCTTTTTAAGAGCAACGGCTAATCTAAGCACTGGTGGTATAGCAGTAGACCGCACTGATGAGATACACCCGGAAAATGTTTGGCTATTATCTAGAGTTGCTAAGATAATTGGTCTAGATATTGCAGGTATAGATGTAGTTACTGAAGATATTTCTCAACCACTACGAGAAGTGGAAGGAGTTATAGTAGAGGTTAATGCTGCCCCTGGTTTCCGGATGCATGTTGCTCCTAGTAGAGGTCTAGCAAGAAATGTGGCGGGGGCAGTGATGGATATGTTATTCCCCGGATCAAAAAATGGACGAATACCAATATTGTCTGTTACTGGCACTAATGGAAAGACAACTACTACACGACTACTGGCTCATATTATTAAACAGACAGGTAAAGTAGTTGGATATACTACTACTGATGGTACTTATATTGGTGAGTATTTGGCTGAAACTGGTGATAATACTGGACCTCAAAGTGCACATTTAATTCTTTCAGACCCTACAGTAGAGGTCGCTGTTTTAGAAACAGCACGGGGTGGTATTTTGCGTTCTGGTTTAGGTTTTTCAAGTTGTGAGGTGGGAATAGTATTAAATGTAACTGCCGATCACTTGGGTATTGGAGATATAGATACCATAGAACAATTGGCTAAACTAAAAAGTGTAGTAGCTGAGTCGGTAATGCCAAAAGGATATGCAGTTTTGAATGCTGAAGACCCATTAGTCGCAGCTATGGCAGATAGAGTTAAAGGTCAAGTTGCTTATTTCTCAATGGATCCAAATAATGAATTGTTATTAAGACATACAGAAGCAGGGGGTCTGGCAGCAATTTATGAGAATGGCTATATTTCAATTTTGAAAGGGGATTGGACTTTAAGAATTGAAAAAGCAGTTAATGTGCCAATTACAATGGCTGGTAAAGCTCCTTTTATGATTGCTAATGCTCTGGCAGCTTGTTTGGCAGTTTTTACTCAAGGAGTAAAGATAGAGCATATTCGGAAAGGTTTGTCAACTTTTGTGGCTTCAGTGGATCAAACTCCAGGCCGGATGAATATGTTTAATATGGGTAGTTATCATGCTTTGGTAGATTATGCTCATAATCCTGCTAGCTATGAAGCATTAGGTGGATTTGTCAGAAATTGGCCGGGAAAACGAATTGGTGTGGTTGGTGGACCAGGCGATCGCCGTGATGAAGACTTTGTTTCTCTTGGAGAACTAGCAGCAGATATCTTTGATGAAATTATTATTAAAGAAGATGATGATACTAGAGGACGACCTAGAGGGAATGCTGCTGAGCTTATTTGTCAGGGTGTAAAACAGTTTTTAAATGGAATAAAAAATTCTGAATCAAAAGCTACTTATGAGTCAATATTAGATGAGACAGCAGCTATTAATACAGCTTTAGACAGAGCTCCAATTGATGGATTAGTAGTGATTTTACCAGAAAGTGTTAACAGAGCTATTAGTTTAATAGAAGGTCGTCACGTTATTCAAGATATTGAATTGCTTCAAGATAGTCAAAGAGAGCCTAAGGATCAAGAAGTTTTAAAAAGTTCAATTTAACACTAAATTATATTAGATCTTCTTGGGAGTGAAGTATTATTGGAAACTGGGTTTATAGAAGATAGATATCAGTATGGTAGTTAATCTATCACTTTCCCCAGTTTCCAGATTTTAGAATACAACCAAGCTGAAGGTGAGACACAAATTTAGTGGGTTAGATGCCATAACAACAAGTTTTTTACTATTAATGACTTGTAAATCATTTTTCCGAAAATGGGTAGGGCTTCAGACCTATCTTATTCTATTGATAAAAAAAAAGGGATTGAAATTGAAAATTTCAATCCCTTTTCTATTTACTGGAGAGTACAAAGTTCTCCTAAAAACTATTGGCTTTGAAGGCTGAAAACATTATAGGAATTGGCTTACAGCATTTATATTTTTTTAAGAAACTTTCTAACCTTCAGATAGCTGTAAGCCTGAGCTAGAAATAGTTCTGAGAAGAACTTTCTACTATTTAGTCTATTTAGTTAAAGTAACAAAAAAATATTAGAAGAATTACATTAAACCAATTTGGGAAAGAATACCTTGACCTGTTAATAGTTCTGTAGCAATACCGATAATAAAACCTAACATAGCCAAGCGACCATTCCAAGTTTCTGCAAACTCTGTGAAACCTAACTTTTTCTCTTGGTTATCCATATTTACTATTTTTATTGTGTTTTAAGTTCTTGTAATATAGCTTAACTTAAAATTTCAAAGTTGGCAACATTATTTAATATTTTTATGTGGCCCAAGAGTGAGGGTATGGATAAAAGGACGAAATAGGTGTAAACTTAATAAATATAATTAAAGACTCTTAAATTTAAGGTAGCCCTTGTAAGTAGGCACACAAAATTAATTACATCTAATATATATGTGAAACTGAACCTCTTATACGATATGCCTTATGTCAAACTAGAATAGATAAACAATTTTGTTTAGCCACTTAACTTATTTATTAATTCTTTAGGCAGTTATGTAGATTTTAAAATTAACAGTAAGAATAGCCAAAGTTTAGAAAACTCAACAAAATCATGTCCACAGTTTAAAAGACTAACAAATTTTCTTAGAAAATAAAAATAAATATGGAAGGTTGTAAAGTTAAGGGTCTGAAGATTGACACAAAAAAACTATTATGTGTTTGATGTTGAAGCTAGAGGCAAAATTCAGAAAGAAACAGTAGTTTCTAAAAATTAGAATAAGGGATATATGTAACTAGAATCTGCAGTAGTTTGTTTAGCTAGCTAAACGATGCAAATCATATTGTTCAACCTATTTTTATGTTTAATATTTGTGGTGGCAAGTCAATTAATAAAAAACTAATTTGAAAGCTGAAGCTAGTTGTTAAACTTTAAATGGTGATGACGATACATTAACTTTAGAAGTGCTAAAAAAACAAATATTTATCAATTTTTATTTGATAGTTACCTTGAAGATAATGAAGGATAATTGATAAATTCAATGGTAAATATGTAAAAATTAACAACTATTAAGATAAAAAATTATCAAAAAAACTCGTCTTAACTAAATTTTTGCTAATACTAAAAATAGATTTAAATAGACTTAAACAAACTATATTTTGCAGTTAATAAAGGTAAACTGAGGATCTAATTACTAAAATCATTTATCAGGAATTTAACCTTCATAGAGTATTTATTTTATCCGTAAATTAATTAGTAAAAAGTACTAATTTTTAATAATAAGTTTATAGGTCAAATTAATGGGTTTTTATCAACTTCAATTTAATAATATTTGATAAATATAAAAGCTATATGAAAATGTATTTCTTTAGGAAAAAATCCGTTCAATTATTAGTAGTATTGCTAACTTTGATTGCTACTCCTAGGCAATTAACAGCTAATAATTTATCTTTTTTAAGTAATACTATCCTAAATCAATCCATCAACTCAGATACTACTTACTCAGCACCTAAATCATTACCAAGTGGCAGAAAAATCAAATTGTTTAGCTCTAGTAGTATGATAGTTATTAATCAAGTACTAAAACAAGTTTACGAAGAAAAATATCCAGATGCTCAAGTTGAAATAACAAGAGGTGATACAAGTGAACTATTAGAAGTACTTCTAAAAGGAGAAACAGATTTAGTAGCCTTGGGACGTCGATTAACTGCTGAAGAAAAAAACCAAGGATTAGTTGAAGTCCCCATTAATCGGGGTAAGATTGCTATTGTAGTTGCCTCAGATAATCCATTTCAAGAAAACCTCTCATTTGAGAAATTTGCTCAAATATTCCGGGGAGAAATCACCAATTGGTCAAAACTAGGTGGTCCACAACTGCCCATTCGCTTAATTGATCGCCCAGAATCTAGTGATACGAGGGAAGCTCTCAAAAGCTATGATGTGTTTAAAAAAAGTCCATTTATGACTGGACGTAACGCTATCCAGTTATCCGAGGACGATACAGCAGTAGTCATAAAAGAACTAGGTAAAAATGGGATTAGTTATGCAATCATGGACCAAGTTCTCAACAGGGAAAATGTTCGGATTATTCCGATGCACAAAACTCTGCCGACTAACCCCCTATATCCATACTCTCAACCTCGTAACTTTGTTTACAAAAATGACACTGCCTCTCCAGAAGTTTTAGCATTTCTGGGTTTAGTCACTTCTGAAGATGGTCAACAAGTTGTGGCAAAAGCAGATAAACAAGGGAGAAGTGATTTAGCAAATCTTAGCTCGACCAATAAAGCGAACTCTTCAGATATAGTAACATCACCTAGTCTTGATACTCAAATAAAGACAGAATTAAACAAACAAGAGAAAACTGATTCGGAAACTTTTGGAGGTCTGGTAACTGCACTTATAGGTGATATTGGTAAGGAAACGGGAACAAAAAGAATTCCCTGGTGGATTTTACTATTGTTGAATATTCCTATTCTTGGAGCATTACTATGGGTATTTCTTAGAAGACGTGGAAATCAGTCAGTAGGAACAGGTGGAACTAGAGTAGTTCCAGGAACAACTACAGATTCAGACTTCACCTCGGTAGGAGAAACTCTTTTTGCTGAGGCTGAAGTTACTGAGGCAAATGATTTAACAGAAACAAGTTCAGAAAATGGTAATGAAGTAGCTGTTGTTGATCCCAGTATAAGTGTAGCAGGGGTAGAGGGAGTAGGAGAATTATTAGCAACCTGGGCTAGCCTTGAAAAAAATAGTCAAATAAGTCTGAGTCCAGGGGAAAGTCAAACAGTATTAGCAAGTTGGTCAGTACCAGAAGCTGATCAACTTGCAGCTAAATTACATGGAGCTAAACAATATCAATTGCGGGTTTATGATGTGACAGATATAGACCTAGATTTAGAACTGGCTGAAAGTATCAAGTATTATAATTTTGAAGATTCGAATCAGCAGTGGCAAATAGGAAGCTTACTGTTTGATCGCGAATATCAAGCTGAAATAGGTTATGCTACCGATGATGATCGATGGTTACTATTGGCTCGTTCTAACCGGGTTAGAATAGATATATCCAAAAATGCTGATTTGGGAAGAGCTGGACAAGGGTTTGATAACCTTTTATTGAGAGATATAACGGTAGAAGATTATGTTAATAAAGATATTGAGGTAGTAAAAGAACCAGATTTAGAAAGGGGAGAAAGAGTAAGAGGGGTATTACTTCCCTGTAAAATTACTATTACTCCTGATGATGCAGAAAATATGATGGTGACTTGGAAAGTTTCTCAAACAGCACAAAATGCATTAAAAGAACAGGGTGGAAAAGAATATCAACTGCGTATTTATGATGTGACGGATATTGACTTAGATAAACAGCCAGCCTACAATGTACAAGGTTATAATTGTCAAGAATCAATTCAGGAAATGCAAGTACCTGTTTTGATGATTAACCGCGAATATCAAGCTGAGATAGGCTATGTTACTGATTATGGCAAATTGTTGAAATTAGCTCGTTCTAATCGTATCCGCATACCTGCTATTGAAATTGATGATGTAAAAACTACACAGCTCAATGTAACTCAGACTAAAGCGGTAATTCAAGAGGAAGCATTGAAATCAAGTTGGGTTATTATAGTTCCTGTTAGTAGTCAAAGCGCCTATGTTCATTGGGGAGTTTCTCAAACTGCTAAAAATTTAGCTAAACAACAAGGTGGACAGCAATACCAGTTACGAATTTTTGATATTACAGATATTGATATAGACTCACAGAACGCTCAAAATGTACAACAGTATGATTGTGATGGATCTAGCCAGAAACAAGAAATTCCTATCAATGTTAGTTCTGTTGGCTATGTTGATTATTTCGCAGAAATTGGTTATGTTACTGATGATTCGCAGTGGTTGATTATTGCTCGTTCTAATCCTCTGCGAATACCTGTTTTGATTTAGGAACAAAAATTCAATAAGATCCATTATTGAGATTTGTGGTTTAGCAATATAATTTTATTGGGGTAAATAATTATTAAAAATAATTTTCCTTCTTGGTTAGCAGCTCTATGATGTGAAATTTTTACTGAGATATTTTAGTTGTTTTTTCAGGGCTTTCTTGATTTGTTTACAAGTGTTTAGTCTTTTTTTTGCGACGTTTAAATGTTGTCAGCCTTACTATTGCCGAGCTTACCAACAAACTTTCACAGAAACTTTTGATGCTCTCTACTATTGTTGACAAATTGAAGCCGAAAAGATTCGTATAGTGTTATGGGTACACGGGGAAGGTAGTAGTTTAAGGAGAGTTAGTCGGACTACGAATCTAGCTTACAACACAGTAGTTATATCAAATCCGTTGGCTTTGGAGTCATATAATTTTTCTTGTCATTATAGGCCAAAGGCCTTTATACCTTAGAATATAGATTTAATTATGCTTCAATACTATATCATACCAATGATACCAAATTTGATATTACTCTAATACGAGTAGCATTAAACAGCACCAATAAATCTGTTTTTCCTGATAATGACCATTTTTGACTACTTTATGGTTTTAACAATAAGGACAATTCATCTCTCAATAAAGTCATAAAATATCATTCTTTATTGTTCAAGACCCAATGACTCAGAATAACATGGGGTTAAGGGGCATTTTTAGACAAAACTCTTTAAGAGCATTAAGAGCAACAGATAAGACACGGGTTTGAAGGCTCATTGACGGCCACACTCACGGCACAAATAACTCTGTTTTCCCTGATAATATAACATTTTTAACTACTTTATGGCTCTGACAATAAGGATAATCCATCTCTCAATAAAATTATTGAATATCATTTTCTATTGTGCAATACTCCATGTCTTATTAAATTTTTATGGTTTACCCTAGCCGTTGTTAACTTAAACCAGCTATATTAAGTCTTAGTATAAAAGTTTATAAATTGATGGATATTTAACCCCATAAATCTACTGCTGATTCATCTCACGGCAAATCACAAATTATGGCGTGAGGGTTCTCGACGGTCTAGCTAAAATACACTTCTAGTTTTAGCACTAAGCTAGGTAAGTCAATCGACCTAACTTTTCTAGCTGTTGTAGTTTTTGTAAGACCATTCCCAAGTGAGTTAAGTAAGGCTAAAAAGTTGTTTAGTCTATAAGGAAAAATTAACCATTACCTACAAACTGTAATAGTTAGAATAACTATACAGATGCTCCCAAGTATATATCCTTTCAGTTAGCTATAGAAAATGGGGTCTATTGTGAATCCAGCATTTTGGAGGTTAGTTGTCATGACAACCATTACTAATGGTAATTGTGGGGTATCCAAGCCGTAAATTTGATCAAGCTAGCATTAGCAGCATAGGAATAAGACTGTGGCTCATACATTTATATTAGAATCAGGCAAGTGGAATATAGCAGGAAATTGGTTAGAACGTAATGGAATGTTAATTACTGTCAAGGGTAAAACTATCGTGACATGGGATCGTACGGATTGGTTCTCTATGGTAACAAAACTAATATTTCCCACTCAAGACCGTGAGGAAATTATTTTACAATACAGAGGCCGTCTTGACAGTGATGAACGACGCTATACCTTTGTTCTTCAGCATAGTGAGCTAGGACAAGTGGAAGGAGAAGGATGGCTTGGTATTGATTCAATTACTCAACGCTATTGGGTACTTGGAAATGATGCACAACGTCGTAGTGGTTTTGAAACCTTACGTCGCTTAGATGAAGAGCGATATTACAGTAATAGTGCGGTTTTAACAGGTCTTTCTTTGCTTAGTGCTATGGAAGCAACTATGGAGCGTATAGAGCCTTATGCAGAGAGTTAATATGATCAGGGCTTACCCAAGCAAGCTATATATAGTGTACTGAAATATTTAATTTTTAATACTATAGTTTGTGGTTTTTCCGGATAGATATTACTTTAGAGATATATTATCTAATAACAATAAAATTACAATTTTTTTAATAGATTACAAACTGTTAAATTAGTTTGATAAAATTTTCCAATAATTAGATAATAATGACATAATTATATTACTTTTCAAAATCATGGATTTTAATTATATTTTCAATTGTTAATATTTACTTAAATCTTATAGGAATGATACAATCAAAAACTTAGTAAGCCTAAATCAAAAATATTAGTCATGATACAATAAACTGTTACCTTAGAACAGAGTCTTTAAATTCACAAGATTGATGGCGAAATGTAAAAGAATAAATTGTATCAAATATAGCAAATTAACAACTTAAGTATTTTTAAATAAGATGTAAAATCAGATTTGATTATTTACTAATAGTTAAATTGTACCCTACTGACTTCTGACTAGTTGGCTTTTGTGTGGATGCCTTGGGCTTGTAAGCATCCAATTTTTTAATGCAACTAAAATGAAGTTTATGATATTAAAAATGATATTTTTTGCTGGTTTTTAAGGTATTCTGAAGACTTGAAAAATTAGTTGATGCCTCATCATTTTTAATCTTTATTCATTTTGGCGATCGCCTCCTTATTTCACGATTTCTAAGAATAAATTATGATTATCGCATTATGTTATTTAATATAATAAATACTTGACAAAAATGCCATTCTTTTTATCAGACTACAAGTATAAAAATGACAAATCCTGATAATAACCCCTGTTTTTTAATAAACCTTTAGATTAAAGTCAAGAGTAAATATACTCATATTGAACAAATTTTTGATATATTTTTAATAATACCTCGAAAAGACAGCAGAGAAAAGCTTAAATATTATAAAGATTTATTTTTGATAGAGAAGTGGTAAAATAGAAAAATAGGTAGTATGCTGGACTCAGTAACCATTACTACTAAAATTATCAAAAATGTTTGATACAAAATCTAAGTACAGCTTATGGGCCATAACTGCTATTATGACCATACTCACCACTACTCAAGCTGGTGCTTCTTCTTTTAAACTAACCTCAAAACAACTTCAATCAAGCAATACCAAAATTATCGCTCTCGATCAAGAAGCTAAAACAGAATTCGAGCGTGGGATTAAACTCTACAAAGAAGGAGATCTAAAATCAGCAGAAGCAGCATTTCGCAAGGCTATTGAACTTGATTCAGAATTTGCAGAAGCTTATGCTAACTTAGGTAGTCTTTTGGCAAGTCAAAATAATTTACCGGAAGCAATATCCCAATTTGAAAACGCTGTTCGTCTTAAACCAGAACTAGCGGTGCTTCATTATCAGTTAGGGGTAGCTTTGTATTTGGAAAATAAACGACCTGAAGCGTTAGTATCTCTGACTAAAGCTAGAGACTTATTAACAAAACAAGGAAAAATTGAAGATGCAGCAAAAATTGAGAAAGCAATAAAAAGGATTCAAGCAGAATCTTAATTGATGTTTTAATACGATAATTTTCGGAAATTATTTCACCGAATAGATATAGGGGAGATTTTTCAGCTCTTTGAAAACATAAAAATATCGAATCAAGTTTCTGAATCTCATTTGGCATTTTAGCCGGTCGCCAATATTTCTGTATAGTATGACGAATAGAAAATTTTGGTTGGCTAAGATGAAAGGCAAATCGTTATTACTAGTTTCAGAATCAGATGATTACTTATTAGACTATTATAATATGTGTTGAAGTGATAAATATAGTTAATAAATTACGGGGTGATAAGCTAGTTAAAAGTTATATATATAAATGGGTGAGCCTTTAGAAAATGAAGAATACTTTAACTAAAAAAAAACTTTATTGACAGTGAATGGGATGTAGTATGAGCCAAAGGCTTGCTCTACATCCCCTACTTTTAGCTGAATTATTTATTTATTTCAGTAATTTTTAAAATCGTTAAAAATATTATAAAAAAGAACTGGTAATTACAAATAAAAATCAATAAATGTGAATATATTAGGCTTTTGTCAAAACCATATTAAGCTAACAGAGAACTTCTATAGTATCTGCTTTCACGTTAGTAGATAAAAAAATTATTCTATCTGTTGAATTTAAGATTTACTTTATGCATCAGCTCTAATTTGTTTTACCAATATTCTTTTTTTAGCTTTCTCTTGGAGATTTCTAGTGAATAATTTAATAGTTTTAAAAGAGGAGTTGCTATGAATAAAAACTTCCTCTTTTTTTGCAAAGGCTAGACCTAACTAGAAAATACAAATGCGACTATTTCAGAGTATAACTACTATCTATTGCGATGGAATAACCTGTAATAAAACTAGCCACATCAGAGCATGACCAAACAAGGGCATTAGCCACTTCTAAATATACTTCCACTGCTTAAAAGTAGCAGCTTGACCACATTGCTGTTGATTTTCATCTAGAATATTCCAGATAATAGCATTTGAAATCCAAAATTGTTTGCCTTTGCTAGAAATACGTATTCCCCGATAATTATCAATATACCCTTGAGTTTTTGCCTGGGTCAGTAATAGCTGGCGATCTTCGCGCTGTAAAGGTTGCGCTGTCTCACAAGAAGGGGTATGAGTGAACTGTTCCCAAGTCATTTCCCACAAATCTAATGCTTGCTGATTACCATAATTTAAGATAGGGTTTTCTTCTATACCGTGAGAAGCAACAACAAATGAAGTTTCCCATAATGCTTGAGCCATAAGTTGTGGAGTTCCATCTATATCGAGTAGACATTGACCAGTCCAATGTTTATAGCTCAATAACAGCCTTTGAGTATGGTGAATGATGGTTTCTTGTTTCCAGGGATATAGGATATTTTCAGTCATTAATGATTTTTTAAAAGTTAATCATCAAGAATTTTATCTTAATTTTTTACTTTTTGAATTAAATTGCCTTTGACTTTTTACCTAGAAATTTGAATTAATGATTCATATTGCCTGAGAATAAAGATGTATGTCAATTTTACAATAAGACTTTGCTAGAAATATGTTGTATGATCTGGCTGTTTCGGAGGACTATGTTATCAGATAATTAATTATTGAAAAAACTAATTTATAATTTTTGGTTGTTACGAAAAAAGATATAATTATGATATTTAATACCTAATAAAGAAATCAGGTTAATTGTTTTGATTTTTATTTTTAAAACTACACAATTTCCTTGATAAACCTTCTCTGTAGCTTCTATAAGTTTCTGAATTATATAAATTAACTGTTATTCAAGATTAATATATTTGCAGATAATGAGAAAAGATTCAATGAAAAAAATCACTAATACACTTTTGATTTAACGAATATTTTTTAACTATATTTTATATTTTAATCCTTATATTTTAATCCTGGGTTTAAATAGTTAATTTTTAATAATTTTAGGGTTTCATTAATCCTACTTTTTAATCTAAAAAAAATAATATTTTCTGGCAATTTTTTTTGTGATTTTGGTAGGGAATAATTTGACTATTCAGTTTATAGTTAAATAGTTTTAATAGAGGAGTTGCTATTTGCAAAATTTCCTCTTTCTGTGCATCTGTTTAAATGTCTACTGATTGTCATGATTTTCATTTTGTTATGATTAGGACATCTGTATTCATGTTATTAAATGATACTTTTTATTTAATCTCACTTCTTGCTTTTTTGTATCAATTAACTTCCAAATATTTTAAAATTTTTTCTAGCTCATGGTCAAAATTATATAGTAATTTTTCATTAAAAATAAAGTGAATATTCAAATATTTCTGGTGTTTTAAAAATATTTCCATATTATTCATCCAATCATAAATAATAAATATTTGTCGGATTTTTGTTTAAATAAGTTGCTCAATTAGTTTCATAAACAGTAAAAGAAGGAAAATATCTTTTTACATAATGGGAAAATACAAAATTAGACTAAGAAATTGATACATATCTAGGATCGCAAACAATATATATTACTTTGTCAAATTTTTGGATAATAGTTTAAGCATTATCGCTGTTCGGGGAATTAATTTCTACTAGAATAGAGCTATTAATATAATGCTCTATATCATCAACTGGATATCTAAATATATTACTTCTTCTGGAAAATACAGCATTTTTTGTAATATCTAAATAATTAATATTAATCTGCTCTTTAAGCTGAACAATATCCCAAGTTTTAGCAACTTGATAATGGGTTGATTTTCAATGAAATTTTTATAGTCAAAATTACTATTATCAATAATAATGGGTTGATTTTCAATGAAACTTTTATAGTCAAAATTACTATTATCAATAATATTATGTAAGATTGTATAGAGTCAAAAGTTATCACTTTTAATTAGCCTAGCTTTTAGGATGTGCATAGTCTTCTCCTGATGAGTTATTAATTCTAGTAAAAGCTATTATTGTTAAACCTATACTTGAGAATTTTGTGGTAAAGTTTATTAAGTTTAGTATTTTTAGATATGCATTGAAGTCAATAATTTATCTTGCCTTGTAATAAGGATGTATATCAATGCTACAACCACTATCGACAAAAAGAGTTTGCCCAGTAATATAACCTGCCTTTTTTGAAAAGAAAAAGTCAATAGTTGCAGCTACGTCTAAAGGTTTACTAAGGTGCTTCATTGGTTTCCCACTTATGCACTGCTTTTCAATTTCACTACCAGGTGGAAAAATATCTTGACCCATTTCTGTTTCTATTCTTCCGGGAGTAACAGTATTAACATTTATTTTACTTGATACTAGCTCCAAAGCCTAAGTAGGAGCTAAACTAATCATTCCTACTTTAGCTACAGTATAACTGGTGAGCTCTTGGGCTCCTAAAGCAGCAATACTGGAAATATTAACTATACGGTCTTACTTTTTCTCCTTCATTGATGGCAACACTGCTTGAACTGTTTGTATAGCAACAGGCAAATTTAAGTCAATAACTGCTTCACATTTATCTAGTTTTACTTATTCTAGTGGCTGTGGGTATACTATTGCTACATTATTGACTACTCTATTAAAAAAATACTGCTTGAGTTTAATTAGCCAGAGTTTCTGTTGTGGCATAGCGATCGCTCAAATTAACTGTGACAAATTCACGAGGGAAGGGTTTTGCTGGAACATGACGTGTTAGGCTAATTACCAGATGTTCTTGTTTGGCAAGTATTCGGCTGTAGAAAAGCTTATTCCTCGACTTGCAATAGTTCTGAGAATAATATGCTGTTGTGTGATTTTTCTTGAGATTAAAATAATAGTTCTAACTACAAATAGATAATTTGGCAGCTTCAGATTAATTTTTGCTCACAAGTAATTCATCGGGAAAATTTGATTATAATTGTGATCTCTACAGATTACATAAACCTTTTTTTAATTCCTTTAGGTAGTTCAATGGCACTATCCTTTTTTGATTCGAGGTATGTATTCTCAAAAATTTATCTGTTGATTTTAGTTGTATGAAATTTCAAAATGTACTCTCTAAAAATCAGTAAAAAATGGTTGATCTCAATTAACAATTGAATTAGGATAATTTCAAAAGTTATAGTTTCCAAGTATGAGAGATATTTGGCAGTATCAATTGATTTTACAATATTATTTATGAGCTTTTTTTATTACTTCTTATTTCTAATAATCTGTATATTTGCGTTAAAATTTGTGTCGTGCCTTTCTAATTATTTTTGTGTTTTTATATCAAAATCAAATGAGTAGTTTAAATAAAAAAATTAAAACATTAGTAGATTTATTACAACATAGAGCTATCCAAAACCCGGAAAAAATAGGTTACAGCTTTTTAATAGATGGAGAAATAGAAACAGTTAACCTTACCTATAAACAACTGGAACAACGTTCACGGGCGATCGCTGCCTATCTCCAGTCAGTATGTCCACAAGGAGAAGTTGCCCTACTCCTCTATCAACCGGGACTAGAATATATTACCACTTTTTTTGGGTGTCTTTATGCAGGGGTTATAGCAATTCCTGCCTACCCCCCTAGGCCAAATCGTTCCCTAGACCGGATCCAAACAATTATTAGAGATAGTAAGGCCAAAATAGCTTTGACAACTAAATCTATCATTTCTAGCCTAGAACCTCGTGCCTCAGAAACTCCAGAATTAGAGAATTTAGGTTGGTTAGCTACTGACCAAATTCCGGACTATTTTGCAGATCAATGGCTTGAACCGAATATTAATGAGAATACCCTTGCTTTTCTCCAATATACTTCTGGTTCGACAGCTAAACCTAAAGGGGTAATGATTACCCACCAGAACCTTTTGCATAATTCTGGTCTTATTCATCAATGTTTTGGACACTCTGGTGAAAGTAAAGGAGTAATTTGGCTACCTCCTTATCATGACATGGGTTTAATTGGTGGAATATTGCAACCCTTATATGGGGCTTTTCCTGTCATTCTCATGTCTCCTTTGATGTTTCTCCAAAGTCCAGTGCGCTGGCTAAAAGCTATTTCTCGGTACCAAGGTACTACTAGTGGGGGACCAAATTTTGCTTATGATTTGTGTGTCCGTAAAATTAAGCCTGAACAGATACAAACTTTAGACTTAAGTAGTTGGGAAGTAGCTTTTAATGGTGCAGAACCTATTAGTGCTGAAGTTTTAGAACGATTTACTAATACTTTTTCTGTATGTGGTTTTCGCAGAGAAGCTTTTTATCCTTGTTATGGGATGGCTGAGGCTACTTTAATTATTTCTGGGGGTAATAAGTTTTCTCCGCCGGTAGAAACTAAGGTTGCAGCTAGGGCATTGGAAAAAAACCAGATTGTTTTAGTTTACCCAACAGAAGGAACAAAAACATTAGTGGGTTGTGGTCAAACTTTGCCAGAGCAACAGATTAAGATTGTTCATCCAGAAAAATTAACTCTTTGTACTGAGGGAGAGGTAGGAGAGATTTGGGTCTCTGGCCCAAGTATTGCTGGGGGTTATTGGCAAAAACCAGAAGCAACGAAGCAGATTTTTGCTGCTTATTTAGCTGAAGCACCCGGAAAAGAGCCATTTATGAGAACTGGAGATTTAGGCTTTCTGGAGGCTGGGGAATTATTTGTGACGGGTCGCCTTAAGGATGTAATTATTATTAATGGTCGAAATCATTACCCTCAAGATATTGAATGGACAGTGGAGCAAAGCCATCCCCTGATTAGACCAGGTTGTATTGCTAGCTTTTCTGTAGAAGTTGGAGGAGAAGAACGTTTGGTAGTAGTAGCTGAGGTAGAACGGAAATTTCGTCAACTCCTTGAGAGAAGTCAAAAGTCAAAAATAAAGAGTCAAAAATATGAATCTACTGATAAATCTGTGGGCTCGGTAGCAGTTGGTTTTTTCAGTGAGCGTAATGGTAAGTCTGAGAATAAAAATTCTGATAATTCTCAAGACTTAATTAAATCTATCCAAAGGTCTGTGTCAATAAATCACGATTTACAGATTTATCAAATATTATTGCTTAAACCGGGAGCTATTCCCAAAACTTCTAGTGGAAAAGTCCAGCGTTATGCTTGTCGCGAAGGTTTTTTAGCTGGAACTCTAAAAATATTTGATTAAAGAAAATGTTTAGGGGCTACATACAAATCAGAATTCAGAAGCCACAAGGAAGGGGCAAAGTTAGAGCTTAGAAGTATTCCCTAAGTGGGCTTGAGGATTTATAAATTTCGGCGCCTTGTTGCAGTAGTACTATAAATATTTGAATCTAGCTGCTTCTGCCTACTTCGTATAAGATAGTGGCACAATAACCATCATACCTTCCCTCGTGTTTTTTTGGGGTGGTCAATCAGTTGAGATAGTTAGCTATTTCAGGTAATTGTTACAACTAAAAAGCTACTGACTTACCTCAGAAGTTTGATTTCTGATTTTCTCAAGTGACTTTTTAACCCTAATTGTGTGCCATTGCCTATAAGCTACTGGAAAAAAACTGAGTGATAAGTAATTTTAATGTGGTGCAGGAGTGAACAATGAAATTGTTGAACCAGCTTGTGAATGAGCAAGACAAACAACATCTGTCCTTAGAGATGACTGATCGAGACCCTGCTTTGCAAGTCCCACAATTATCTCCAGTCAGAAAAAATATTAAGTCCTGGTTGATATCCCAATTGGCCGAACGGCTTGAAATTGAGACCGATCAAATAGATATTCAGCGGGATTTTACTGATTATGGTCTTAACTCAATTGAAGTGGTCAATCTTTCTGGAGAATTAGAAAATCTTCTGGGTCGGCGACTTCCTCCTACTCTTTTGTTGGATTATCCTACTATTGAGTCTTTGGCTGAATATTTAGTAGAAGATACTTCGGAGGATACTGGGCCAAATGTTCACAAAAAATTAGAAGATGAGGTTGAGGTCTCAACTTCTAATCCAACTACGGAAACTGAAGAAATTCCTTTAGAATATTATAGGTTTGACCTCTATCCAGAATATCTACAACTGCAAAAGCAATTGGCAGATATTAATTCTACTGGCATTAGTAGTCCTTTCTTTATACCTCAAGAACGGGTTAATAATAATACTACGGTTATTGGTGGTAGAAAACTGGTGAATTATGCTACCTATAATTATTTGGGTATGTGTGGTGACCCTTTTGTCTCTAACGCTGCAAAGGAAGCTATTAATCGTTATGGTACTTCTGTTTCTGCTAGTAGGTTATTATCAGGAGAAAAGCCTTTACATCAGGAGTTAGAAAGAGAAATTGCTGATTTTATTGGTGTAGAAGATAGTATTCTTTATGTTGGAGGTCATGCTACTAATGTAACTACTATTAGTCATTTATTTGGGCAAAATGATTTAATTCTCCATGACTCTTTAAGTCACAATAGCATTTTCCAAGGTTGTTTATTATCGGGGGCAACTATTATTGCTTTTCCTCATAATGACTGGGAAGCTTTGGAGAAGTTACTGCGCGATCGCCGTCATCGTTATAAGCGGGTACTTATTGCTATAGAAGGTGTATATAGTACAGATGGTGATATTCCAGAGTTACCAAAGTTTATTGAGATTAAAAAACATTACAAAGCTTTTCTGATGGTGGATGAGGCTCATTCTATTGGTACTATTGGTAAACATGGTCGTGGAATTAGTGAGTATTTTGGGATTAACCCTAATGATGTTGACCTATGGATGGGTACTCTGAGTAAGTCTTTTGCTAGTTGCGGTGGTTATATTGCTGGTACTAAAGCGTTAGTGGAATATCTTAAGTATACTTCTCCAGGGTTTGTTTATAGTGTGGGCATTTCTCCACCAGATACGGCGTCGGTCTTAGCTGCTATTCGGTTGTTGAAGAAGGAACCCGAAAGGGTGGCAAAACTACAGGAAATGTCTCGACTATTTTTGCAGTCTGCTCGTGAGCGGGGGCTTAATACTGGTATGAGTAAAGATTCTCCGGTTATACCTATTATTGTAGGTGAATCTATTAAGTCTGTAATGTTGTCCCAAAGTTTGTTTAAGCGAGGGATTAATGTTCCGTTTATGTTTTACCCGTCTGTACCACAAAATGCGGCCAGATTACGCTTTTTTATTACTTGTAATCATACAGAGGAGCAAATTCTTTTTACTATAGATGCTCTGGCGGAAGAGCTGAGTTTAATGGGTGTTTAATAAGTAGCTGATGGTTAATAGCTAATTATATTCTTGATAGAATTGATTATTAGCTATTAGCTATTCTGAAAATTGAAAGTCATTAGGGCTTATAGAGGTTTTCACTTAGTGAGACTAAAGTAGGGACGTTCCATGGAACGTTCCTACAAGCATTTTTGTTTGTAATAAGTGTGTTCTAAGTTTGCTGAAAACTACTATATAAATAAGGGCCCAGAAAAGAGTTTTTTTGACCTTAAGTTCTAGTTTATTTAAAAGAGCAGTTTGGGAATAGTTGGCTCTGGGTGTTTGACTTCAAGTTTTTGATATTTTTTGATAATTTGTGCTAATATTTTTGCTATCATATCAAGTTTAAGTATATTTTTCGTACGGTATTCCAAAAAACATAGTTTCTCCTCTGACTCAATTAATTGTATGAGCAAATTATCAAAGGAACGCTGAGTTTTCATTGCTTTCTATCACCCCTGACTAGCAAAGGTTATTGAGGACTGGTAAAACGATCTTTTGGTCATAACTTATTGTTAGGCTTTTCTAATTTTCAGAGTGATGTTTTATGGTTTCTGACAAAACCCGATGTTTCCTTTATCAGAGAGAAATGCTCAGGTCGTAAAAAGTTTGATTACCTAGACCGAATACACCCACCAC
>ENA-UENX01000199-UENX01000199.1-marine-metagenome-genome-assembly--contig:-NODE-199-length-31774-cov-3.394915_pt1 | contig 31774 bp, 18 predicted proteins | sample MGYA00237875_ERZ529327 | MGnify/ENA primary metagenome ERZ529327 (study PRJEB26372, sample SAMN05368347) | marine metagenome | biome: cultured habitat; feature: ocean water; material: water; isolation... | reverse complement strand
ATGTCTCCTTCAAAACATGGATCGGAAGCGCAGGCGGTTAACCGCCTGCGCTTTTTTTTATGTATTATCTTCTCTGACCGCTTTCACTTCATCAATAGTGATCGCATCCGCCTCATTGCCAAAGTGACTTCTGATGTAGGTCAGAATTTCTGATATCTGTTCATCGCTTAGATAGGGGAAGGCTGCCATAGCGTTTCGGTAAGTTTCGCCATCGATTTCCAAGGGCTCTCTCAATCCATTCAAGATTACACCAATTAATCTTTCTTTATCACCAGTTACCCAGTCTACTCCTTTTAAGGGTGGGTTCATGCCAGGTACACCTGCTCCATCTTTCATATGACAAACGGCACAATATTGCTCGTAGCTAGCTTGGCCGGCTGCAAGTTCTCCGCTAGGGCCTTCCTCCGCTGATGCGTTGATGGCAAAGACTTTGTCCTTAGGGGAAGCCGCACCTGAGGAGGGATCAGATTGATAGTCCTCTCCGTAATAGGCGATTCGCCAAATTCGCCCTTTTCTGGAGTCGGTCACGTAGATTGAGCCATCAGGCCCTTGTGCTAAACCGCAGGGTCGATAAACTGCATCTCTAGGAGAAGCTACGGGGTTAGGGCCTACGAAGCCATCCGCAAAGATCTCCCAGTCACCGCTGGCTTTTCCATCCTCCATGGGAACAAAGGCTACGAAATAACCCCCCTGATTGTAGGGCGCGCGATTCCAGGAGCCGTGGAAGGCAATGAATGCGCCATTCTTGTAGCGATCAGGAAATTGATCGCCGGTGTAGAACAAGAGATCATTGGGAGCCATGTGGCCCGGAAAAGCCACGACTGGATGTTTGATTCCTTCGCAACGACCTTCCGTTTTACCATCACCACCATATTCTGGAGCCAGTATCTTTTTATCCTGGAAGTGGTCAAAGTAGCAATAAGGCCAACCGAAATCATCTCCGTCATTTACTTGTAGAAACTCCTCGGAGGGGAGTAAAGCGCTTTGTTCTTCTGTAAACATATCATCGTACAAGCCAAATAGTTGATCGCGTCCATGCTGCACGCAATAAAGGGAATTCGTTGCCTCATTCCATCTAAGGGCCATGCCATTGCGAATACCAGTGGCATAATGGTAACCATCTGCTTCTTGGGTTTGATTCAATTTGTCATCACTAAACCTCCAAATTCCTGCGCGATAACTGAGCTCTGGGCAAGGATCCATACCTGTTGAACCCTTCGTGCGAGCCTTTTCCATACAGGCATTCGAGAAGGAACCGATGTTAACATACATATTCCCCGCTCCATCAAAGGTCATCGTCTTTGATCTGTGACCATTATTGGTGTTGGGCATAAAAGCTATAGTATCTAAAGTGCTGGAAGGGAGCAATTCATCCTCATTGAGTTTTGCACGGAAGACCATGGAATCATTGGCCATGTAGAGATACCCCTTGTGCAAATTGAGACCAGTACCGACCGTGCTAGCAAAGGTGGCCACGGAATCTATTCTTCCATCATTATCGGTATCTCTTAGAGCTTTGTGGCCGGTGCCCTCCTGAGCGCGACCATGACTCACGAAAATGTCGCCATTTTCTCGAACCACGATATGCCGTAATCCCTTAAGGGTATCTGCCACGATGAAGGCGCCGAAGCCCTTGGGAACACTTAGAGCTCCATGATCTGGATCTGGGCTAGGCAAGCTGACTTCTTGTACTTCCTTGGAAGGTTGGCAGGTAAATAGGAGGACTAAGACGAGTAAGAGTAAAGTAATTCGTTGCATTATTGTAAAGCTTAAGTGATCGAAGTGAAACGTATTCAGCGAGCTCATGAAGCGCAGCCGTAACCGACACTTGCGGAAATTGTGTGATGAAAATAATTAATTTTGATCGTTTGCTTCCAATAATTCGAAGGGGATGACTCTTGGACTTGGCCTATAGACTTATCCCGGCATCCTGAACTGCAACTATTGTTTGAAAAAACACGTACTTAAACAATATCTTTTGGTCGTTCATTATTAAAATTGTGAAAGCGAACCAGTTATCTCACTAAGCTTACACACAAAAACACTATTTACGCGTATGGCTAAAATCCTAATCGTCGACGATGAACGCAGTATTCGTCGTACCCTACGTGAAATTCTCGAATTTGAAAAATATCAAGTCGATGAAGCTGTTGATGGACTTGATTGTTTGGTCAAACTCAAGCAAAACAAATATGACGTTATCATTTTGGACATTAAAATGCCCAAAATGGACGGAATGGATGCCCTAGAACGCATCCAGCTCTTAGCTAGTGACACTCCAGTCATTATGATCTCCGGCCACGCCAATATTGATACTGCCGTGGAAGCGGTCAAGAAAGGCGCCTTTGACTTTATTTCCAAACCACCAGATCTCAATAGACTCCTAATTACCATCCGCAATGCGATGGATAAATCGAGTTTAATTACCGAAACTAAAGTGCTCAAGCGGAAGGTCTCCAAAGCCAAAGTGCAGGAAATGATCGGGGAGTCTGATGGAATTAATACCATCAAAGCGACCATAGATCGGGTTGCTCCTACGGAGGCCAGGGTCTTGGTCACTGGGCCAAACGGGACCGGTAAGGAGCTGGTAGCCAGATGGATACATGAAAAAAGCCCTAGAGTTAATAATCCGATTGTAGAGGTAAACTGCGCTGCAATTCCTTCCGAATTGATTGAGAGTGAATTGTTTGGGCATGAGAAAGGGGCATTTACTTCGGCAGTGAAGCAACGAATTGGTAAGTTTGAACTGGCCAATGGAGGAACTTTATTTTTAGATGAGATTGGTGATATGAGTCTCTCCGCGCAAGCCAAAGTACTTAGAGCTCTACAAGAGAATCGCATTTCTAGGGTAGGGGGAGATAAGGAAATTCAGGTCGATGTACGTGTTATTGCCGCAACGAATAAAGACCTGCGCAAAGAAATTGACGCTGGCCGTTTTCGGGAAGATCTTTATCATCGCTTGGCGGTGATCATCATTGATGTTCCAGCCCTGAACGAGCGAAAAGACGATATTCCGCAATTAGTGGATCATTTCAATAAACAGATTTGCCAAGAGTATGGAGTCAGCCCGAAGCAGATTGAGCCGGCGGCTATCCAGGCTTTACAAAGTGTAAATTGGACTGGAAACATTCGGGAATTGCGCAATGTAATCGAACGCTTGATCATCCTTAGTGGGGAGAAGATTACAAAAGGAGATGTGGTACAGCACGTCTTTCCATCCAGTGCTGCACGCTCACCTCGTCTGAAGGAAGTTTTCGAGAGATTCTCGAATCCAGAAGAGCTGCATAAATACATAGAAGAGGCCTTTTCAGCCTTTAAGAATAATTAGCGGGTAGAAACAAATCCTCGCTTAAAGTGTTATTTTAGGGCCCGATTTGCGCAAAATCGGGCTCTTTTATGTAGATATTGATCCCCGCGCTGATCAAAAAACCGAAATTATGGAAAACAACGAATTAAAAACCCATGAAAAGCATCCCATGAAAAAGTGGGGTACGGTATTAAAAGGAGAGAACTCCTGGACTATGTTCAAAGTAATCTCCGAATTTGTCGAAGGCTTTGAAACTTTGAATCACGCGGGACCCTGTGTTTCGATTTTTGGTTCGGCTCGAACAAAACCTGATCATCCTTACTATAAATTGGCCGTGGAAATTGCGCGTTTATTGACGCTGGAGGGATATGGAGTTATTACTGGTGGCGGACCCGGTATCATGGAGGCCGGTAATAAGGGAGCTTTTCTGACCGGAGGAAACTCCGTTGGCTTGAATATCAATTTGCCATTTGAACAGAGCCACAATCAATTCATCGATCCAGATAACAACCTCAACTTTCGTTATTTCTTTGTGCGCAAGGTGATGTTTGTGAAATATGCCCAGGCTTTCATTGCCCTTCCCGGGGGCTACGGCACCATGGACGAACTCTTTGAAGTACTAACCCTGGTACAAACGGGTAAGATTACCCGAGTGCCGATTATCCTGGTAGGTACCAAGTTCTGGGCCGGCATGATAGAGTGGATTAAAGCGGTAATGCTAGAACAAGAAGCTAATATCAGCCCTAAAGACATGGATTTGATTCCAGTAACCGACGATCCTCAGGAGGTCATTAAGATCATTAATGAATTCTACTCAAGGGAAGAGGAGCGCTTGGAACCAAACTTGGAGTTGTAAGAATGGTGGAAATTGAAAGTCGGAACGTAGAATGTCATTCCCCGTTCCGACTTTGTACTTGCTACACCTCTTCCTCCTCCATAGTTTGCTTTTCGTACAATTGGTAGTAGTAACCTTTCTGCTGCAGCAATTCACTGTGTGTCCCTTCTTCCACGATTTTCCCTTCATCCAGAACAATGATCTTGTCAAATTGTAACAAGGAGTAAATACGGTGGGTAATAATGATGGCCGTTTTATCTGCTAGAGCAGAAGTAAAGTAACCTAGGATTTGCTTTTCTGTGTTGGTGTCCACAGCGGACAAACAGTCGTCAAGGATGACGATGTCCGGGCGCTTAATCAAGGCACGAGCAATCGATACTCGCTGCTTTTGGCCACCGGATAAAGTTACCCCTCTTTCCCCGACCATGGTCTTGAATCCCTCTGTCAACCCCATGATATCATCGTACACCGCGGCGTGCCGAGCGAATTCCTCAATCTCTTCTTGGCTAGCATCTCGACGCCCGAAGGCGATGTTTTGGGAAATGGTATCAGAGAAGAGGAATACATCTTGAGGGACGTAACCAACGCGTTTACGTAGTTTATTGAGGTCATGGGCCTCAATATTCTTACCATCAATCTCAATGCTACCTTCACTAACATCGTACATTCTTACCAAGAGATCGGCGATCGTGGTTTTGCCAGAGCCCGTCCGCCCAATGATGGCCATCTTTTGCCCCGCCTTTAGCTCGAAATTGACATCTTTTAGAGCCTGAATGCCCGTATCTGGATAGATAAAGTCTACGTCCTTGAAAGCAATAGTGCCCTCCAGCGGAGTATCGTCAGCTTCCACCAAATTCTGGATTTCTGGCTCGGTCTGTAGAAATTCATTAATACGCTTCTGCGAGGCAGCCGCTTGTTGTATGATGGAGGCGATCCAACCTGTAGCGGTCACTGGCCAAGTGAGCATATTCACATAAATTACGAATTCGGCTATGTTCCCTGCAGTAATCTCTCCTCGGACCGCCAACAAGCCGCCAGCATAGACAGTAATGATGGTACTGGCACCAATCAACAATAACATAACCGGATGAAATAACGACTCGACCTTTACAAGCCTCAGGGCTTTATCTTTATAATCCTCGCTTTCATGACGAAAGAAGTCGGTCATGGGAGCTTCTTGCACATAGGATTTTACTACCCGAATGCCAGAATATACTTCCTGAGCATTGCTATTCAACTGACCCAGCTGCTTTTGAATGACGGTACTCCTCTTGTTAATGATATGACTCACATAATAGATGGAAATTGATAGGAAGGGTAGGGGAGCGAGGGAATATAAACTTAAGGTGGGGCTAACGGAGATCATCGAATAGATCACGAAGACAAATAGAGAAACGAGGTTGATCCCGTATAAAACCGCCGGTCCTAGATACATTCGAACTTTAGATACATCCTCAGAGATCCTTGCCATCAGGTCTCCCGTCTTGTTCCGTTTGTAGAAGGCTAAAGATAACTGCTCATAATGACCAAATAGCTCCTTTCGCAAGTCATATTCGATCAACCTGGACATAACGATGATCGTCTGTCTCATGAAATACATGAATACCCCCATTGCCAGGGCCAATAGAAGAACCAGAATGCCAAAAAACATCAAGGTCTTTCCCAACACACTGAACAACTCTCCTTGTACATCAAAACCTTCAAAAAGGTAAAAGTAACTGATATTATCAACCACCAAATCCAAGGCCTCTCGGATCATCCGAGGTTGTAGCACACGAAAATAGTTAGAGGCGGACACGAAAACGATCCCTAGCAGTAAGTGCCAACGATATTTGACAAAAAACTTATTAAGTACGGCAAGTTCTTTCACGGGCCTTGAAGTATTTTTCCTTCACTGACAATTTTTGTCCCCAGCGCTAAAGGGCCTAAATCAGAATTTCAAAAATTGTGCGGGAAGCATATTGTTTTGAATGCCTTTTCCCTATTTATCCTCTGAGTGAATTACTATCTTTGTCGGCCTAAGCGACTATTCCAGGAACAGGATGCAAACTTAACTAAAAACCTGATTACACAAGCTTTAGTTCAGTCCTAATTAAAATATTTACCAACCAAATATGAGTAGAATAGTTACGCTAGACGAATTTATCCTTCGACGTCAAAAAGACTTTCCATTAGCCAAGGGCGAATTAACGGGATTATTACGAGACATTGGGGTCGCCGCCAAGATCGTCAATCGCGAGGTCAATAAGGCTGGTCTCTTGAATATCCTAGGGGTTGCCGATGCTGAAAATGCCTCTGGAGATGTGGTGCAAAAGCTGGATTTGTACGCCAATGATAAGCTGATTGATTGCCTTAAGAATAGTGGAGAATGTTGCGGAGTAGCTTCTGAGGAAAATGAGGAATTCATCCCTTTTCCCGTCTTGGAGTCTAAGTCAGCCAAGTATGTGGTGGTGTTCGATCCGTTGGATGGTTCTTCCAATATTGATGTCAATGTATCTGTGGGGACCATATTTGGGATCTACAGACGGATTAGCGATCCTGCCGAGCCCTGCCAGCTCAAAGACTTCTTACAAAAGGGTACTGAGTTGGTCGCCGCTGGCTATGTGCTCTATGGTACATCTACTTTGTTGGTGTATAGTACAGGGGCTGGCGTTAATGGCTTCACTTTGGATCCTACCATTGGAGAGTTTTGCCTTTCTCACCGATCCATCAAGATTCCAGACCGCGGTAATTACTATTCCGTAAACCAAGGCTACTATCTTAAGTTCGATGTGGAAATGCGCCGATTCATTGACCACTGCAGCGATATGAATTTACGCCTGCGTTACATTGGCTCAATGGTTTCGGATATCCACCGTATCCTCTTTCAAGGAGGGATCTTTTTGTATCCCAATACTCGAAAGTATCCCCAAGGGAAGCTGCGGCTTTTGTACGAATGTAATCCCTTGTCCTTCATCGTAGAACAAGCAGGCGGGAAGGCCATATCCTGCCAGTTGGAACGGATTCTGGATCTCGAGATGCGGGAACTGCACCAGAAGGCCACCATTGCGATGGGATCTCCAGCAATGGTAGATGATATGAAGGCCTTCGTTGAACGGTACAGTCCACCCAAATCTTAAATCCAGGTCTCTGGTTATGGAGCCTGACAAGCTATTTACAGGACTCATACCCGCTTAACGCGGTCAGTGAGGATGTCGGAATTCTAGCAGAGTCAAAGTATAAACTTTGCTAGAATTTCCACTTTCCTATACGCTCCTTTACTTAGAAAGCGTTGAATGACTGGATATTAAGTCTTCATAGGTGGCATCTTAGCAGAAAAAATGCTAATTTGAAGCCTATTCCTACTCACTCCATTACAAATATGATGATCTCGTAATTCGGCTCCCCCTTCGAATACCTGTCGGAGACCCTGGTGGAGTATTAACCCAAAACCCAACCACAATGGAAAGAGGAATCGGTCCTTCCAAGAAGGATATAAAGAATAAGCCCAACTCACGCAATTTTCTTTTTGCCATCGGCATTGATGAATACCATCACTGGCCTAAGCTCAATAATGCAGTTAAGGATATCCAAGATATCTCTCAAGTTCTGATTCAGCAATATCAATTTGACGCTGAAGATGTTTACCTCATTACCAACGAGGAAGCTACCGAGGCCAACATCTATAGAAAAATTAGAGAACTAAAGCGCAAAGTCACGGAGCAGGACAATCTACTCTTTCTCTACTCAGGGCATGGGCATTACGATAGCGAATTTGACGAAGGATATTGGGTACCTATTGATGCGAATCAAGACACCGAGGATCGCTACATCTCCAACTCCAATATCATTAAACGCGTCAATGCCATTGAAACACATCATACCTTGCTGATTGTGGATTCCTGTTTCTCCGGCACCTTGGTGGTGCAGAAACGGGCGGGCTTGGTAGATGAAGCTTTTAAATCACGCCGAATTCTTACCTCCGGTCGACAGGAAACCGTGGCAGATGGTGCTCCCGGCGAAAATAGCCCCTTTGCAGCCGGCATTATCACTTACCTAAAGAAGAATACGGAGAAGGCCATTAATACGACCTCGCTGGTACAATATGTGAAGAGCTATGTGCATGGCAAGGCCCAACAAACACCAGTGGAAGGGCGCATCCAAAACTCCGCTGATGAAGGTGGAGAATTTGTATTTCACCTAAAAGTGGCTGAGGAGCAATTGTGGGAACAGGTTTTGCAAAAAGGTGCATTACAAGATTTTGAAAACTATCTGGATTACTTTCCAGAAGGGCAATACGCGGAGATTGCTCGCCGAGAAGTTTTATCTCTCAAGGAAGAAGATATATGGAAGAGTACCTTGCTCAAAGACAATGAATTGGCCTACCAAACCTATATCCAGAAGTATTTGTCAGCGGGTAAATACTTGACCGAAGCCCGTGAGCGTCTGGAAGTGATTCGAGTCAAACACGAGGAAAGAAAGGAACTCTTGGAGCAGATGGCTAAAGAGGATGCTGAGCGGAGTCAAATTGAACAGCAATTCAAGGATTTGGTGCAAGAAGCGGAAGATCTGTACAGTCAAAAACGACTGAAGGAGGCCAGGGAAAAGTATCGAAAGAGCCTAGAGTTTCACTTACCTAATTTTGTACCTTCTTATCAGTATATCGAAGAGCAGATCAACCTTTGCCACAGTGGAATGAAATTCCTTGAGTACTATGGAGAAGGGGAGCTTGCGATGAAGCAACAAAACTTCAAGCTGGCTTTGCAATATTTCAATGAGGCATTGAAAATTGACAATAACCCGAAAGTGGAGGAGCTAGTGCGACATTGTCGCCAAAAGCGGTTAATCCAGGAACGGCAGAAAAACAAGGAGACAAAAACGAATAATGAACCGCTCACCTATAGTGCTCCCCCTCCTATGGAGGAGGCATCTGCCAAGTCTACTTATCAAGTACCACCAGTGCAAGTCCAGCCAAAAAAGAAGAATCGAAATTGGCTGTGGTGGGCCATAGGGGGCGCAACGGTGGTAATTGTTATCCTGGCTGGCCTGGCCGCAGGAGCGGATTATGAAGAGCCGGCCTTCCCTGGTGGACAAACGCAGTTAGGAGGGGAGAATATCTATCAGCCAACCGATGAGTTGGGGGCGCGCACTAACAGTGAGTTGATCATCGGGACTTGGGAGTTAGTAGATATGACTTCGAATGGGCAATCTCTTTCACAGAACTATCCAGGTGCCATTGACTTTTACAAGGTGAGCTACACTTTTCACCGAAATGGTACGATGCAAGGTTTTTCAACCACGGGTTCTGACTTAAATAATTACGCTGTATCTGGAAATACGCTCAGTATCAGCTCTCCAGTTTTCGGCGGTAATACCAGCGGTTGGATACAGCAATTAGATGATACTTACCTGACCGTATCCTTCTCGATGTACAATCAAATGACTGGTACCAATATGCCCGTTGTGTTTGAGTATGAACGGATGGAATAGTAGTAGCTTAATTGACATTCATCCAGTCGACGCCCTGCATTATGCTTAGATAGACTGCTGCGGATAGAAGTGGGGCGATGACCGATAGGAGCATGAAGTAGAAATACCACCTTGGTACTCTTGATCTTTCGATCACTTCAACCACCAACGATATCAAGAGAATAACCAAAAAGAGGGTGCCAAAGATGAGACTGACCATACTGGCTAGATAATCGTTTGATAGCCAGCATAAGAGGTAAAAAACGACTTCAATCAAGAATATTTCACCTAGGCGGAGACGAAATTTCATAGTAAAGCATTACTTGAAAAATAGGTTTTGACCACTGTTTTTAGAGGAAATTCCAACACTAGGGTTAGCTTTCCTAAGTCAGCGTAATCCTCTCAAGGACGGCCCGCCAGAATGGTCAAAAAGAGCGGTAACTACTCTTCCTCGACGGTTTTACCTAGTTGAAATCGGAAATTGAATCGATTGATCGTGGCATTCATGATCAATGAAGTATCGCTGATAGTTTCAATGGTATAATCGATCGGCATTTGACTTTCTCGTTGCCGAATAACCTTGTTGTCCAACTCATAGGTAGCTTCTTCGTCAGCTCCTAAGATGTTGGTTTTCATGTTTCCATCTTGGAAGAATTCGAAGTACAATTGATCCAGAGATTCGGTTGCCTGACCATTTCGTTTAGCTTCTCTAATATCCCAACGACCGATCAATTGATCTGTGTTGTCAACGGTTTCGCCTTTGCAGCCAAGGAGAAACAGAAAAGATAAAATCAAGGTCGTAAAGCCAATTACACTTTTATACTTCATGATCGATTAGCGTGTTCTTGGCTGCAAAAGTAACAAAAACGCTTTACAATACCTAGCTATATATAGGCTACTACTAGCGCTCGAAGTTTTCTCTAAATTCGCTGATTTGCTGATTCAAGCGGTTCATTTGGGCAGCCACTTGTACCACGGGATCATCCGCATTTGCTCCAAACAGTTGTTGCTTTGCCTGGAAATTCTGTCGAATCTCCTTCCAACGCGTTTTTTCAACCTCGCTTTGGATCTCCATCATGTCCTTTAGTTTCAGCATATTGGCTTCAGCACCACTGGTTAGCGTCTGGGCTTCTCCTTCGTAATGACTAAGAACAAGCGTTTGCAGTTCTTCATCATTCATAATTGGGACAATCTTCTCCGCCAGTTTATTCATATTCCGGTAGGACCCCTGAAGCTTAAAAGCTGGTTCCGTACGGTTCTCATCTGCTACAGCGGCAGAATAAATGTAAGCCTGATTTACTTTGAGTATGATGTCTTGGACCCTAAGTAACTTAGTCAGTACAGCGATGTATTCATTCAATTCCGCTGGGGTATGCGAACCCTTTAATTCCATCGGTGTCTTCTGGCCAGATTGAATCATTTTCACGATCTGATGCACGTCTTCCATGCTCTTACCCGCTAGTCTAGCCAGAATATTGTTGGAGGTCAAAGAATTCTCTATATAACTCATTTTAAAGGCCGCTGCACTATCCCCAATAATATCTCCTAGGTTATAGATATCTGCGCGGTTAGCTAACATGTCAGGGATTTGAAAACGTTCTCCACTTTCCGTGTAAGGGTTGCCCGCCATCACTACGCAGACCCGTTTTCCACGTAAGTCATAGGTTTTTGTTGCTCCTTTCCATACCCCTTCAATTTTCCTTTGTGCATCACATAGCGAAATGAACTTCTGCAAGAATTCTTGATGACAGTGCTGGATGTCATCTAAGTAGATCATTACATTATCACCCATTTCCAGGGCCAAATTCAATTTTTCCAATTCTTTTGCTGCGGACCGATCAGGGGCTTCGCCAGGGTCTAGATTTACGACGTGATGTCCTAAGGCAGGACCATTTATTTTCATAAAAATCAGTCCCAGTCGGTTGGCGATGTATTCCATCAAGGTCGTCTTTCCATAACCCGGAGGAGAAAGGAGTAAGAGTAGGCCCATGCGATCTGTGCGGGTTTCAGCTCCGACCGTACCAATCTGCTTGGCTAAATTATCCCCGATAATCGGCAAATAGACCTGATCAATCAAGCGATTTCGAACAAATGAACTCAAGACCTTTGGTTCAAATTCTGACAATCTTAAATACGCTCTATAATCTTGAATGAGTTCCTTTTTCTTTTGTTGGAACAATTGATACTGAGGAAGTTGCTTTGATTTGTAGTCTTTTAATTTACGTAAGAAGGCAGTGTAGTGTAGTGGATATTCTCCAGATTCAAGCACAGGATGGTCTCCCTTTAGTTCTTGAACGGGAGTAGTCTGAGGAGCGCTTTGGACATGATCTTCTTCCCATTGTCCTTGTAGGACCAAATAGGCCGCTTCTAGCAGTTGTTCAGCGCCCGTCTCAATTTTAACTTGTTTGGTAAAAGCCTTAATCCATTGCAGGGCTAGCTGAAATTGCTCTAAAGGATGCTGTTGCAGCGCTTGTAAAGAGGACTGAAAGTTATCTTTAACCTTCTTCTTTCGTAAATGATCTTGGAAGTCGCTAGCGATCTTCGCCGCTTGCTGACTTACAGAGAAATGAGGATGTTGGCCTAATTCTTCGATTAGATATTCTGCCGCATAATTTAGGGTAGTGGGAGCGCTTTCTTGCAATAGCTTCATTCGTTTGGTCTTTAGTCTATTCCTGTAGCCATGTGGCTACGAGCAGTTGATTTGAATATATAAAAAACGCTCCCCTTTGCACCAATTTTTACGGTGAAAGGGGAGCGTTTTTCGACCAAACTCTATATTGTCTTTAGCTAGTTGAAGGCCAACAATGGCCCTCCAATAGCTATTCTTCTCTTCAAGGCGAAACGGCTTGTACTCTCGTAATTGGGGTGCGAACCGCCATTTGTATGTCTTCCATGTGATCAAAGTACACTGTCAGGTAGTCGATTATATCCATCCGACTGCTGTATGGTAAATGCTTGAACCGCTGCACTACTCTGATCATCTCTTCTTGTTTGCCTTCCAGGAAGAACAAGGTGTTGTGCATCTGCGCCAATAACTCTTCAAATCCCAAATAGATTCGATCGCGAACAAACTTCATCTGGTAGTTCGGATTCGCAACGGCATAAGGCGCATTCACTACCCCGGTAAAGTCAAAATCGTAGGGAATCGCAATAACTTTGCCATTCTGCTGTAACAATTTGATATTGCGACCATTGTGGATATCCCAATCAGAATTTCCGACCACGTATTGATACATTGCTACCAGCTTGACATTGTCTTCATTAAAAGCCTCCAAGTCAGAGTTGAGACACTTCTCACAATCTACGGCTCCGATGCGATCCTTTAATTGGGCGGTATCTTCGATGATAAAGCCCCATTGTTTGATCTTTCTACCCGTGTTACTATCCTTATAGGTAATCTTTAGCAATTGTACTCGGAAACTGTTGTCCGTTAACTCGTTGTACATCTTGTAGGCTAAATATTCCCTCATTAGAAGGTCTTGTGCCAATGTTTTGTCATCAATGCAGTGAGTAACCAATTTCAAGTCATCATGCTTAGAAAGCCCTGCAGCCTTTAAACCCGATTTCTTAAAGTTCAACTTTAGAGGGGGCATTTCACTACAGTGGACGCGGCGATAGTTTCCTCTGATTCTAACCTTTAGATCCCATTCTTGCATTTCGTCCGCTCCATCTTTAAAGCGGATGGTCGCGGGTTGGTAATCCGTGAAACGGCGGTTCTGCTGAAGATTCTCTACGTCAGTTTCGAGTTCTATACGTAGAACCTCTTTATAATTCATGAGATCAAAAATGCTCTTTTCAGGAGCTGGCTCGGTGGCAAAACCCATAGCGGGCATCAGTAAACCGACCAGGATCAGAATGAATGCCCAACCACTCTGCATAACCTTTAATTCCTTCATCATTCTATAGTTTTTGGTAATTAGTGTAAAATCTACACAAAGATAAGATGCAATCCATTCTACATATAGGTCAAAGTTGGCATAAAAATGATCAAAATGGGACTTTCTAAGTTAAGTTTTTGTTAACTGAAGGAGGGTTTGTGGAAGGTTTGATTGGCTGTTTAGAACATAATGTAGGCCTGTGTCGAATAATTATTGGTAAAAATGGCTTTTTTGATCTGTAAAGAAATAATATTTCGCCTGAAATATAGATGATGGTAAATTTTAATCTCATTTTGGCTTTTCTGATAAAAAGATCAATATCGCACCATTTTATGGTAAAAATGGGACATGTTGTTGGAGTAGATCCAACAGTTGGAAATAGTCTGAACCCAAAACTTCAGTAAAAAAACAGGAGAGGGCGGAAGAAATGGTGCATGATCGCGTTTAGTACTGCTTCCGGAAAGCGGCAGGAGTCATCTTTTCAAATTTCTTGAAAAACTTCACAAAGTTGGTAGGCGCTTCAAAGCCTGTGCGGTAAGCAATTTCTTTGATGCTAAGCGCCGTATTCATCAAGAAACGCTTGATCTCGAGGATAAGAAATTGATCAATGTACAATTTAGCAGGCTGCTGCATGATCTCATAGGTGATGCGATTGAGCTTTTTCGTCGAGATTTGCATCGCATCAGCATAGAACTTTACCTGCCGGCTTTCGAATATATGTGCCTTCAACAATTGTTGGAATTGTTGAAATTCTTCAAAGTAGAAAGCTTGCTTTTTTGGATCAAGCGTAGTCTTGCGTTTCCGCTCCGCCAGAAACAAAAGGATCTTAAGAGAAGCTTGAATAATTTCCTCTGTGGCAAAATCATCTGGCGCTTCGAATTCTTTAGTGATACGAGCTACAATCTCCGTGAATATGGGAATCTGCGCTTCGCTCAGGTGAACTATAGGCGGGTATAAGTGATAATTATACAAGCTTAGTTGCTGCATAAGGCTGGAGCCCAGACTACTTCTTTCCAGAAACTTCTCCGTGAAGATCATCAAGGTAGCTTGTACTTCTGGATTGGGCTCAAAAGCTTGTACCTGCTCTTTAGAAATAAAAATCAGGCTTCCTTTTCTATAGGAGTATCGTTTAAAGTCGATGAAATGATCGCCTTCCCCTTCTGCGATAAATAGAATGGCATAAAACAACAATCTATGTGGGCGAAAGGGGCGACCCTCGGTTTGATCTCCCAGATCCCATAGTTGCCCCGTTGTGAAGAGATTGAATTCAAAGGGCTTCTGCTGGATATTGCGGAAGTCAATTTCGGGGATTTGTTGTTCCGAATTCATATGATTTTACTCCTTGTAGATGGGCAATTCAATATAGAAAGTAGTTCCCTGATTGGTTTTGGTCTTGAAATAAATCTGACCGCCAGTGGCATCAATGATGTTCTTGGAGATAGCTAGTCCCAATCCCATGCCAGAGGTCTTGGTGGTAAAGTTAGGGGAAAAAACTTTCTCAATCATGTTTTGCGGGATACCGGAACCATTGTCTTCTACCTGTATGGAGGCAATATTTTCCTGTTGTACCAGTTTCAGTGTGATTTTACCCTGCCGGTCATCAGGGATGGCTTGAATGGCATTTTTAATCAAGTTATTCAATACTTGAATGAGCTGGCCTTTGTCGGCAAATACTTCAATGGGATCATCCGGTAATTCTAAGTACAGCAAGTCAGATTCGTCGGGCGTTTCCTTAAATATCTGGTATACCGAATTAACGACCTCATGCAAGGCTACAATCTGACGATTTGCCTTAGGCATTTTGGCGAAGTTGGAAAACTCGGAGGCAATGCGCGATAAGTTTTCGATTTGCTCAATGAGGTTTCCGGCCATTTTGTCCATCATCTCAGCTGCTCGTTCGGGTTGCGTCTGCTGTACCCGCATCAAGTGCTGAATACCGAGCTTCATGGGCGTCAGTGGATTCTTAATCTCATGGGCTACCTGCTTAGCCATTTCCCTCCAAGCACCTTCTCTTTCAGATTGCTTCAACTTGGCCGTACTTTCTTCTAGTTTCCTGATCATCTGGTTGTACTCCGCAATCAATTGACCAATTTCATCTTTATTTTTCCACTCCAGAGGTTCGCTTTGTCCTAGTTCAAACCGACTCAGTTTCTCTCCGATTTTAGCTATCGGGTCGGTAACGGAGTTAGCCACTACAATGGCAATCACTCCAGCCACTAATAAGAGGAGTACGTATACGTTGAGCAAGGTTCCCATAAAGTCATAAAGGTCGGTGCGTAGGTTCCGACCTTCGGAATAATAGGGTAGGCCTAGGTAAGCCACAATCTCCCTTTGCCCATTGCGTAGGGTAACATAAGCAGTGCGGTAAGCCAGGTTGCCGATCTGTTCGTCCAGAAAGAAGGAAGTAACCGTAGGTTGCTTCAAGGCCTTCAACGCAATCGGGTTCATGAGTGGGGCCACAATATTACGATCGAAGATAAAGCGAGTAGAAGAGGAAAGTAGACGCCCCTCCAGGTCGAAGTAGTTGATATCCATGCTATGGATATTCGACGTAGACCCCACCAGCCCACTCAAGTCAAAATCCTTGGGCCAATTCCGTGGGAATTTGGCTAAGTCTCGTTGGATATCTTGTTGAATGGCATTCACTTTTCGATTTAGACGACTGCTGTGATAGGTGTCTGAGGATTGGCTGAAGAAGGTCACCGTTACGATGCCAATAATTAAGAATGAACCCAACACCAGAGCGATTACCGCCAGTTGAATTCGATTCCGCAAACTTTGCCGCCCCCTCAATCGAAAGCCTAATCCCGGAGGAAGACTGGGAAACAAGAAGTCAAAGAATGCGATCACAAGTACCATCAAAATAAATAGAGCAAAGAGAAAGGAAAACAATGACCAAGGCTTTGTATAACCACCAACGGGCTTTCCAATGACGACCGAGAGATTGTAATTGCCCTTATAATAAATGTCTGAACGCGTACTGCTAAAATCTCTTCCAACGGTATTTGGGGCTAACTTTTGGGCCTGTAGCAGTAAACTTTCAGTGGGATCACCATTGAAGAATACCGTTCGCCTGCCTTGAAATACTACATAGTCGTAGGTAGATAATTCCTTCAATCCCTTATAAGGGGCATCTAAGAGTAATTCTGTATACACCTTAGAAGGGGTCGGAGCTTTAAACTTAAAACTCAATATGCAAGTGACCGCTGTTGAATCTGCACCAAGGTATAAGGTATCCGCGTAAAAGTAGTTAGCCACATTATCAAAGGAGGGAACCAGGTGCAGCTTTGGAAATTCTGTCTTTTGACTAGCTGCCTCTTCCTGATATAAATCAAAGATAGCACTTGCTTTATCAGCAGATATGGGGGGGCGTTTGATGCCTGCGGAGAAGACGTGAAAACTGTATTGATAGTTATTGAATAAGTAATTCTTCTCAATGATTTTCTTGTCAACGACTTGCTGCCAATTGGGGTGCTCAAATAAGGTATCGATGACTTGCCGGTGCAAGTCACTGATCAAAGCGGTATCCTGGGTCAATTCTAGCCCTAGCTGTGCCATTTGAGGCTCCGCCATCTTATCACTAGGATCTGCCAGGGCAATGGCATAGCTCTCCTGAGTATTGGTATCTTTTTCTAGCTTATACTTATATAGTAAACCGGCGGCATAGACTGCACAAAGAAAGAGCCAAAATACCAACCAGGTCAGGCTTGAGACGTTGCTCTCAATAAAAAGCTCCAGCCATAGAATAAAGATGAGCCCGATCAGACACAACATGATTGGGAGGAAGGATAAATGTATGCTGCTCAATACTGGAAGACTGATTAACATACTGGCCAAGGCTATACGAAACCTTTCCTTCCTGTTCAAGCCAAGGTCTAAGACAGACAGCATAACCCGGTGCGAAAAAATGAACAGCGAAATCAGAAAGAGCAGGAGGCTACATATGGAAGCAAAACTACTAACATCAAGATTGAAAATAGTCTGGAAGTCAAACTGCAAACCAGAATCCAGTACCAAGAATCTAAACTGGAAATTGATTAGGGTCAATGCGGTAAGGACCATCAGGTAGCCCAGACTGGCCAGACCCCAACGCTTCCAGGCTTCTTCCGGAGTCCGGTAAAAAGGCACAAATTCCCTATGGAAAAAAGAAGTGGACCAAAAGAGGAGTAAGCTACTGATAATAAGATCTATTAGCGACTTATTCCAACCTTCCAAGGCAAGATCTGCGGTAAAGAGATTCCAGATGCTTTCCTGAGCGAAAAGTAGCCGCAAGATCGCATGACGGATTCCCAAAGCGGTCAATAAGACAAAGGCCAAGCCGTATAGAAAATGATACTTCTTACCGATAATGATGGACACCTTATTAAAGGAAAAAGACAGCAATAAAAAGGCTAAGGCAAAAGCGGTCAAGACCCAGATCTGGCGTATCGGGTCGATCAATCTTTCATCGGATTTTACAAAGCAAAATACCTGTCCCTGACTATTCTTCACCGGGACGCCTTCGCCACTGGATAACTCAATGGCTGACGGCATCAGCAGATCCGCAGTAAAGCCACTGCTCAAGTAGGGACTTTCAAGCGGATAAAGCTTTTTGATCGGAACAGCAGCAAGTACGGTCAAGGTATCCTTGGGAAGGGCAATATCTTTGTAGTAAAGACTGAAGAAGCCACTACGGGAACTCGCAAAGATGGGGCCCGCTCCATGCAGTTGACCGGGAAGCCACTTCTCCGGTACTTGGATGCTGTTGTGATTCCAAGCGATGATAGAATCACCTTCGAAAAGGTAAACGGCAAACTCTTCTTCGGCCATTTCTTCTAGCAAGGCAAAACTCTCAGGCTTGATCGGACGGTAATTCCGGCTGGGGCCTCCGTGAAGGTCAATGAAGAAGTCTTCATTCTGAAGATAGCGCTGGACTCTAGTTTCCTGTAACTGCAGGTATTCGCCGATTTTTTCAGCATAATGGGGAAGACCGGGGCGACTTACCCACCACGACAAGACCTGGGCTATAAGGAATAGCGCCAGCGTCGTACCCAAAAGATATAGGAGTCTTTTGTTCATGCTGATGAAATTGGTCGCCGAGAATTTGTACACCTCTCTAAAAATAAAGTTTCCTTTTCTGGCCGTTTTCTGGCCAGTTAAAAGAGAAGGATGTAAATAATTGATACTGAGACTTGATAAGCGCTTAATTGGATCCTTCCAGGAATTGACCTGTTAATCCAAAATTCATTTTAAAGACAATTACAGCAGACTCTAAAATTAAGTAAAAGGGCTACAAGACAATAGGAGAACCAGATGTGTTCTCCTATTGTACTTCGGCAGCATATTTTATGCCAAGTATTACAATGGCACTGACCATTGCCTGTCAATTTAGCCTAAACTTTATGAATCTTCTTCCAGAAGAGCGAAGAGCCGGCCAAGGTCATCGTTGTTTTTAACGTTGATTTTTTCTCTTTTGACGATCCGCTTAATGGTTGCGGCCTTTCTAGGTATAGCCTTCTGTATTGCCTTTACACTTTTTTTAATCTCTACCACTTGTTTGCCATTGTAATACCAATAAGAATTTAGCTGTTGGTAAAGATCTGGACGCCGGACCATCCCTAAGTTCTCCACATACTTTTCCTTGCGCAAGAACTTACGAGGGTATTGTAACAGCATGTCGTCTCCACTATGCAACACCTTGTACATCTTATAACCGATAGGGCCATTACCAAAATCTTTCTTGAGATTATGCGCCTCATATCTTAAAGTATCACCCTCATGAAATATATTCATGGCGTGTAGATACTGGAGCGGGAAATATCCTACTTGGCCATCTGATAATCTTACGACCAGTTGATCCACCTCCATATTGTAGGCGATTTCCACCGTGGATGAAAATTTCCCATTTAGCCCAAATTGTAATTGCCCCTCTTGCCATCCATCCAATAGAAAGGGGGTACCTTTGGTACGATCAACATTGCTAAAAGTTGGAAAACCGGGAGAGTTGGGGTTGATTGCCCCAAGACGATTCAAGTTCTCCTGTGTTTTCAGCGGGTCTTGCGCAAAGACACTGCTGAAACCCCAGAGCAGTAAGAGTGGGAACAGAAAGTTTTTTTTCATAGTCTATATATTAAATCTTGTAAAGTACTCCTACGAAAGTAAGTTATTTTTCAGAAACCTTCGATTTGCTTATCTTGGTCCGCTTGTTGTGAGTGCCCTGTCGCGGCAATATTTAGGGACTTGTTCCTAAAATATTGATGAGGAAAGTCCGGACAACGTAGAGCACCACACCATCTAACGGATGGGATTCGACTTCGGTCGGGTACAGAAAGTGTCACAGAAAGCTATACCGCCGATGTTCTCGCTAGTCGAGAGCAGGTAAGGGTGAAAACGTGCGGTAAGAGCGCACGCATTGCCGTAGCAATAGGGTGATGGGATAAACCTTGTGGGTTGAAATGCCACGTACACTTCGATCTCCAGATACGGAGGTCCGGTTGCTCGCTGGGTTGGTTTCGGCCAGTCGGAGGGGGTAGGCAGATGGAGTCTGATCGCGAGGTCAGATCTAGATAAATGATAGGGGGGTACTTCGGTATCTAACAGAATCCGGCTTATAGCTCACAACAAGCTTTTTGTATTGCACACATGCCACTCCAATTTCACCAGGCTAGGGATAGTTGTTGGTGAAAAATCTATCTGGCTAGCTAGACAAACACCAAACAACGGCAGAGGGTATCACGCCACTCAAGCTTCCCCAGCCTATGTTGGTGTGTCCCACCAACATACCCCTAGCCCGCACCCAATTGTTTCCTCTCCCGAATGAAGGTAAAGTCAAAATCAAACAGCAGGGAAAATCGCCAAGTATTATTTATCGGGTTTCCAGGGATCTCCACCATCCTCAGGTAGGAGAGATTGAAGCCCATACTTTGATACTTTAGTCCCATCCCCATGGTGATGTATTTTCTACTGCCTTTGGTTAGAGATTCAGAAAAGTATCCCCCTCGGAGCGCAAACTGCTGATTGAACCAATACTCTAGCCCCAGCGAATACAATAATTCCTGAGTCTCTTCATAAAATCCTTCAGGCGCATCTCCGAAGGATTGGAAAACACCGGAGAGGGGAGAGAATTCTTTAAAATCTGGAATTCCGTTTCCGTTTCGGTCACAATTTGCACCGGAATCTCGACAGGGAGTAGGCACCATCAGTTTATTCACGTCAGCGGTAAGGGTTAGGGCATTGCGATCATCTAACTTCATTTCCCAGGCCGCGCCTAAGCCTACATTTCCGGGTAAATACTCCTTAGTCGAAGAATTAGAATAGGCGATTTTACTGCCCAAATTACTGAACGCCAACCCAAGCCGTAGGCCTGATTCTAGATTGGGTAAGGATAATGGTGTTTGGTAGGTAAAAGAAAGGTCCAATGCTCCCACTGTTTCAGCTGTAGCAACATTTCCACCCGTTAAAACGATTCCTTCTGCTAAGTCGGAATATATGAGCTTTCCCGTGATCGCCGCAGAAAATCCGTGGGAGAATTTCTTGGCATAGGCTATGGCGAATTCCACTTCATTCGTTTCACCGTTATTTAACGGGACTCCCGATGTATTGACCAGCGGCAAAGCCCCGAGCGAGAAATACCTAAATCCAAAACCAAGAGCCTGTCCCTTGCCTAGTTGGGTAAATCCGCTCAGATAGGTGAGTGATATGTTACTGAAACCTGTCGATTGCAGCCATGGTGTGTGAGATATGCCGAAGCCCATACCCTGTTTAGCAAAAGCTAATTTCGAGGCATTGAATTGCATGGCATTGGCGTCGGTGGAGATGGCTATTCCTGCATCGCCCATAGCCCCGGAACGAGCATCAGCAACTGTCCGAAGAAAGGGGACGGCAGTAAACACGGTATTGCGGCAGCTAGTCCCGTCATAGTTCCATAACCTTCCTTCATTTTCGAGGCATTGACCTTGTAGGATAGACGGTAAAACACAGAGCGTAAGAACAAGGCGAATAGTTGTTCCTAGAACTGAAATCTTCATGGTGGTTTAGATGTTTGCAGGATTTTAGAGAAACGGTTCTATGTTTGAAACGTTGGTATTCCAAACCACATGTGCCTGAGTGGATATTTAACTCATAATCAGGTGTTAATATGGGAGAGAGAATGAATTCAGTGGTTAGCCAGAAGCCCAAAACAAAGGGCCCCATCACCGTCAGGTAATGGGGCCCTTTGTTATTGATCAACTCGCTCTTAACTCCTATTCATCGAAATCGTACTCGCCGAAATCAAATAATAGAGAGAATCGCAAGGTATTATCTAATGGATTTCTTTGATTGGTTGTTGGTACTAGATAAGAGAAATTCATACCAAAGACATTGTACTTGAGGCCAAGACCAACAGTGAAAAACTGACGCCCACCTTTCGTACTATGTTCTGCAAAGTAACCAGCTCTTACGGCAAATTGCTTATCATACCAATACTCCAGGCCTAAAGAATACATCAATTCACGAAGCTCTTCACTGAAGCCTTCTGGAGCATCACCAAAGGATCGAAAGATACCAGCTACCGGAGAATATTCCTTGAAGTCGGATCTGCCATTTTGGTCCTGATCGCAATCAGCTGCTGTTGTAGGGCAGGGAGTAGGTACCATCAATTTGTTGACATCACCGGCAATCGTCAAAGAATTATACTCATCAAATTGCATTTCCCAAGCTGCACCCAAACCAAAGTTGGCCGGAAGGTAATCTCGGTCAATCGATTTGGTATAAGTAATCTTAGAACCAATATTGGATAGTGCCAGACCAATACGCAGGTCGGACTCTCCATTTTGCATTTCTATGGGCGTTTCGTAGGTGAAAGAGATGTCAGCTGCGCCTGCTACACCTGCGGAGATAACCTCGCCTCCATCCAACTGTTGGCCAGAAGCCAAGTTAGAATAGATGAATTTACCGGTAATACCAGCGGAGAATCGGTCCGTTAGCTTTCTGGAATAGGCAACTGCGACTTCGAATTCATTGGGTTTGCCCGTATTTAGCGCCTCACCATTAATATCGGTGAATTGAATTTGTCCCAGCGAGAAGTATCGCAATCCAAATCCGATGGCCTGCAAATCATCAATCTTCTTATATCCTGTCAAGTAGGCCAGGTATACATCATTCAAGCCAAGGGAACGCAGCCAAGGTGTATAGGTGGCAGAAACAGACATGTCTTCTTCTGCAAAAACAAGCTTGGATGCATTAAAGTGCATGGCGTTAGCGTCTGCCGAAATGGCAATTCCCGCATCGCCCATTGCTCCTGAACGAGCATCAGATACAATACGCAGGAATGGCACAGCGGTAACAACGGTGTTAGTACAGCTGGTACCATCTGGATTGAATAGTTTTCCATCTCGTTCAAAACACTGCGCGTTGATTGAGGCAGTCGATGCCAGCAGCGCCATTACAGCTATAAGAGTAGTTTTGAGTAGTAATTTCTTCATGAGATTCCCAAACGTTTTTCAAAATTTTTCACAAATATACTATTTGATACTTAAACGGCGGTTTTAGGAAGGGCTAGGCACTTTAATAAAACATTAACAATTACCTTGCCATATTCAATACGATATAAATGGGCACTTATTGTACGCGAAAGCCTATTTTAGTAAAACTAATTTTTGGAAATCACTCTCCCCAGAAAGCCCACTTTCGCTATTGACTCTTACCCCCACCTTGTAGAGATAAACGCCACGAGCTAGTTGATCTCCAAAGTCGTCTCTACCGTCCCATTCAATACAGTTATCCAGACGAAGGCCTTGGTCCGATATTACGGTCTGTTCCAGGGTCTTAACTAGGCGACCGGAGACGGTGTAGATCTGAATGAGTACGTCCATTTCCTGGCCGGCCACATTATGATCAAATTGAAAACAGGTTCGGTCAGAAAAGGGATTCGGGTAATTCAAAACATGCTTCAAGGCAATCTCAGCCGTGGTAGCTACTACAAACTCGGTATATCCTTCCGCTGGATTATTCGCCACATCCCAGGCTTTGACCTGTAGGGTATGAAGGCCTTCTTCAAGACCTGATAGAGGGAAACGAACTTCTCCCTGGGTATAATCATCCTGTTTGGCCTCGTAGAAGTCGTTCAATAGGTAGGTGTTTTGCGTATCGTCATCCAAGACCGCTTCGAGATCATGACCGATGCTATTACCCACTACATTGATACCATTTTCATCCTCCAAAGTGACGAGCAAGGTTGGGTTTTCATCTGTGATTCCCCCGAAGACAAAGTCCAATGTATTCATGAATACATCCACCTGAGGCCCATCTTGATCTGCTAGTAAATTATCACTAGCGCCACCGATGACGACCTTTTGGTAATGTCCAGCTGCATCAATCATTTGAGTAGGATCAGCAGCATAATAGGAGATTTTACCTAGACCAAACTGAAAATTAATGTCTTTGGGCACTACAAAAGTGAATTCAAAAAGGCCATTCTTGACTGTCGCTTTACCTTTGAATAAGGTGTTCTTTTGAATGTCAAAATTCACTATCGGGCTGTCGCTATCTTGCCCTAAGGTTTTGAAATTGACCGTCTTGTCAAAAACCGTAGGGAATACAGTCCCATTAAAGTTCTCCAAAAGGTTACCGTTGTTATCTATGACTTGTCCAGCGATGGTCACCTTATCAAAGGCGCGCAGGGTATCTTGTGTTGCCTCCGCAATATCTCTGCCATTAATCTGCGTAGTGCGGACATCAAAGCGCGGCTTGGCAATGACTGTGGCAGGATCCCCGATCAGGGTAAACTTTTGGGAGTTCTTGGCATTACCTCCATATTCATTCTTAGATAAGACCATAATGTCTCCGACGGTCTGCGGAACATCGGTTCGCTTCAGCATATTATCTACGACCAGTCGCGTCAATTTTTCATTTTCTGAGGCAAATACAGCTCTAGTTGTTGTAAGCAGGGCTACTACACCTCCACTTGGATTTAGAAAAGTTTCCTCACCAGCTGAAACGAACTCGGCGTCATCATAACTAGTAAAGGTACAGGTAGCCGTAATGAAGAGGGGGAGCCGCTGTCTATTTACCCATTTCTTGATATCTACAATATTGAGTACCCGCTCCTGAGCCCAGCCTTTAGGTCCACCATGACCAAGGTAGGTGACGGCCAACACACCTTTAAAGACAGATCGATCAATCGAAGAATTGACGTCCGGCACCCGAGGCCCTGCAGGCGTATTTTCTTGAGGAAAGGCATCCAAGTATAATTTGTCTACATTGAATTGTGGGTGATTGGTGGTCACCAATTTAGCTATACCATCTGCATCTCTTGTATGCGTACTACCATCTTCATCGTCTCCAACAAAAACTAAGCGATTTCGCCAATCCGTGAAGGTCTCTGGATCGAGATCATAATCGATGATCTTATTTACCACGTTGGCGCTTTCTCGCACCGTTTTTACGGGAAGCCTACCCACTGCAATGTTCATATCACCGGTTAAGGGATCATTCGGGTCTGTTCCATTCAAAACGCCATAGAAGTCATCGGAAGGGAAGGCATCCAAGGGCCTAAAAGAAGTAGTTTGGTATACTGGGACAAAATTGGTGCCGAGATCATAGATATCTCTAGCGTCAAATGATCCATCTCCTACCAGTAGTAAATATTTAAAAGCGGCAGTGCGATCATAGACCATCCTGGCCAAGTCGCGGATGGCAGTGGGATCCTTTTTGCCAGAGGAAAATTCATTGTAGACTTCATCTACGGAAGCTGTTTCGACGGTTAGCTTGCTAAACTCACGTCGGTGCTTAGCTAACTTCTCCGCGGCCTCAGCAAATTCGGAATGATAAACGATGATCATGTCAACATCGCTGGTTCCTATGCTATGAAGGTTTTGATTTGGTATTGGTCCAATTGCCTTTGGTGTCAGTAATCCGCTACCTGGGTCGAAAGCCACAAAACTAATCAACTCAGGGGTATTAGCACCGAAGGATAAGTTTGAACCGCTGACATCAAATCTTTGCCCGATCGGTCTCAATGGGTTACTGATATCCCAAACCAGTAGATTGCTATTTGCTTGCCGTAGGCTAAATTGACTGCTGTTTTGTCCGATGGAAGCTAGATTTTGAAACCGCATCTGATTACCGGTCATAATCAGTTCTCGTTCTGCATTTACTTGTATGTAGTCAAGCCACCCTTCCGTTTCACTAGCTCCGGTGGGCTGCGGAAATCTCAAACGAAGATCTAGGCGATCCTGATCTACAGACACTTTTTGGTTCAGTTCACCAAAGTTGACATAATTGTGGAAATAGAAGTTCGAACCAATAGTAATGGTTGTTCCACGAATGGTCTCACTTTTGATATCCTGACCATCTGTATTCTGAGTATTGTTATTTACTTCCAAGAAGTAAGCTGAAGAGACCGGGCTTCGCACAGCCATCCTCGCCTGAATCGTGGCTTCGGAATTGGCTACTAGATTAGGGAAAGAAAATAGATTGGGATAATCCCGTTCTCGGGCATTCTTGAAGTAATCTCCAAACCAGTCACGATTTGAACCAGTTGTTTTTTCCCAAACCTTAAATAGGTTCACCTCTTCTTCTTCAAACCTTGCAAAATCATTGAAGGTAGTCACCTGAAAAGCAGCACCTGTAACACTATTTCGATCTTCTACTCGGAGGCCGTTACTGGCTCCGATGACTAGATAGTAGTAGTTATTTTCGTCATAAATGTGTTGTCGTCGATTGAACACTTGGTTTTCAGCGTCAAAGGACCAGATGTTCGGTCCTTCGCCGTAAAAGAGAATAAAATCACCTTGATCAAAGCTCCCATCGGCTTCACCGCTTACCATAATACGGTTTTCAGTCAGATCCGCTGTTCGATCCGCCTCCGCGTAGAGTGGTAGATGGCCTCCTCGGTTTCCGTAGACCTGAATCGTCCTAGGGTCAATTTGATCCACATCTACCTTCAATTCGTCTTTGAGATAATCGTAGCTTAACTTTTGCACGCCTTCTTCACTGACGGCCATCTTATAGACTTGTCCATTGTTAAGTACGGAAGAGGTCGGTTGCGGACCTCTATAGCTAAAGGTAGGGGAGGGGGTATGTGTAAAGGCCAACTCGATCGAAGTAACTCGCTCGTAGCTAGCCCCTCTTTTAATTATGGGTACAAATGAAACTTTTCCATTAAATCGATTTCGATCTCTTTCTACACTGACTACAAAATCCAATCTTTCTCCAATTTGGTCGTCGTCTGGCGAAGGATTTCTACCAAAGGGCTCATAACTGACGTTGGTAACTTGTACTTTGATCTCTCCTGGGCCATTGACTGGGAAGCGATGATGGAAGTAGGGTAAACTGGGGGTGCGTTCATTGAAACTGGCTTCTGGAAATGACCATCGTTCCCATTTGAGATCCCCTACTTCAAGGACCTTTGGCGTTTCCGACCAGTCAAAACTTTGGCGTAGAATGTTTTGTCCCATTAAGGCGGCACTGTAAAGGACAAAACAGATAGAAAAGAGAGTAATTTTTATTTCTTTCATCGCAGATCCGAAATTGAAAAGTAGTCTTAGGAATGAGGGATAAATAAAGTGACAAGTAGGCAAAATATTTTTTTATCAGCTGAGGCGCCAAAATCCGATTATAGCAGGGCTACATAGCTTGTCCCGATCTAGCATCGGGAAGGATTTTGGGAACAAAAGCTGGTGAAAAAAGATAAAGCATAGTTGTATATTTTATTTGTGCCTCATTCCTTAGCATGTTATCGTATAATTTGAACGGCAAAGTAGGCGTTTTTGATATAGCCCACATTTTAGTTTTAACAACTAAGCCGAGGAAAAGTCGGTTAAATAACAGTTTTTTCTGAGCGATTTATGCTTACAATAGCTTACATTTGGACACAGGCATACAACAAGGATTGATGCAAAACGACTTTCTCTGACCATTTTGCGCCTGGCATATTAGCTGGTAGAATTGAGCCCAGAGGAAGCTACACTTTAGATAAATGACTGAGTCATAAAGACCAAAAAATTCTAAGAGCTCAAAATTAAGCCATATCCCAGTAACACCACATAATTTGCGGCGTCAATGAGAAGACAAATATCCCTATTTATTTTGACTTTCCTTTGGGTACAAAGCTTGCAGGCTCAAGACCCAGTATTCAGCCAGTTCTATGCTGCGCCGCTACAATTAAATCCCGCTTTTGCTGGTACTACCTTGGCTCCTAGAGTCACAGCTAACTATCGCAGCCAATGGCTAAACTGGGCCGGCGGCGCTGCTTATTCAACCTATGCTGTCAGTTATGAACAGTCGGTCGAAGGCTTGAATAGTGGGTTCGGATTTACAGTGATGGGCGATGATTCAGGACAAGGGATTTATCAGTCAACCAGAGCAAGTGCCATTTATGGTTATCAAGTTCGAATGACGGAAGATGCCGCGATAAAATTCGGATTGGAATTGGGGATGATTCAAACCACGCTGGACTGGGATCGCCTGATTTTTGTGGATCAGCTAGATCCTATAAATGGAAGTCGTGATCCTGCTGGAAATCGATATGAATCAGCCGAAAATCGGCCAGATAATCTCAATAAGGTCGTCGCAGATGTGGCCGTAGGGGCCTTGGTTTATGGAGGTCCAGCTTATCTGGGTATTTCGGCAAAACATTTGAATTCACCAGATCAAAGTCTTTTAGAAATCAACCAAAACTTAAGTGCGGGACTCCCCGTTCGGCTGACAATACAAAGTGGTGCAGAATTTCCTCTTAAGGGAGGCAATAAACGTTGGAGCCCATCGTTTATATCTCCGAATCTCCTTTATATCAAACAAGGGGATTTTGGCCAGATCACAGGCGGTGCCTATGTAGGCATGGGGAATTTGTTTTGGGGCGGTTGGTATCGACACGGTTTTGCCAATGGAGACGCTGCGATAGCATTAGTAGGAGTGAAGGAGGGCGTTTTTCGCTTTGGATATAGTTTTGACATGACCTTATCCGGCTTAAACAACGCTAGAGGAGGGACTGGAGGTTCGCACGAAATTAGCTTGACTATCAACTTTGACGATAGTAAGGCACTCCAAAGGAAGCGGAAGCGATCGCGTTATAATGATTGCTTCAAAATGTTCAAATAGCAAGTAAAGAAGGAAACATAATATATAATACTGTTGATTAGCTTTCATGAAAGGAGAAAAAGGTGTTATACTCGATACAAAATGATTTGGTAATACCAAACCAATTTGATCGGTATGTACCGCAATTGAAGCATCTTTGGAAAACCAAATTTCTTCTACGTCGGTATAATTTTCAAAAAAATGGAGGCTCAACAGACAAAGACTAGCTTTGAATTACAATTTCAGTATATTTGTTCGTCTTTTCTCAAAAACAACTTAAAGGGTAATGAAAAATCTGTTGAAGCTAACTACCATCCTATTGGGGGCTGTACTCCTATTCAGTTCCTGTAGCCGCAAAGAACGATCTGATATCACTGGCTGGAAATACAATGACCAGAAGTGGGGCGGCTTTGAAAAACTTGATTATGATGGACAGGTTACCGGACCTAACCTGGTTTTGATAGAGGGGGGTACCTTCTCTATGGGACAAACCGGACAGGATGTTACCTACGAGTGGAACAACGTTCCTCGTCGTGTAACTGTTTCTTCCTTTTATATGGATGAAACAGAGGTCTCTAATCACAACTACCGGGAATACCTGTATTGGGTTCAGCGGGTGTTTGGAGAATCCTATCCTGAAGTGTACTTGAACGCACTACCTGATACCTTGGTATGGCGTGAAGAACTTTCTTACAATGAGCCATTGGTGGAAACATACTTCCGTCACCCCGCTTACGATGACTATCCAGTAGTGGGTGTGGCCTGGTTGCAAGCCAATGATTTCAGCCGCTGGCGTTCTGACCGCGTGAATGAAATGATGCTGATCGAAAAAGGTATCTTGAATCCAAATCCAGATCAAAAGGATGAAGATAATTTCAACACTGAATCCTACCTGGTAGGTCAATACGAAGGCAACGTAAGAAAGAATCTTAAAGACTTGCGTACTGGTGGAGAGCGTGGTGTTCGTTTTGAGGATGGAATTCTACTTCCGGAATATCGTCTACCAACGGAAGCTGAATGGGAATACGCTGCCTTAGCCCTTCAAGGTAACCGAGTATCTGAAAAGGATGAACTGATCAGTGACCGGCGAATTTATCCTTGGAATGGCAACACCGTTCGCTATCAGAAAAGAGATAAACACCAAGGTCAAATCCTCGCTAACTTTAAGAAGAGCGGTGGTGACTATATGGGGGTTGCTGGTAAGTTGAATGACAACGCTTGTCCTACAGCTCCGGTAAGATCCTATCTACCGAATGACTTTGGTTTATATAATATGGCGGGTAACGTAAATGAATGGGTACAGGACCTTTATCGTCCTCTAACCAGTGTTACTTTACGTGACGTTGAAAACCACGACTTGAATCCATATCGTGGGGGTAAATTCCGTCAGAAAGTATTGGATGAAGATGGCCGTCCAGTAGAAAAGGACAGCTTGGGTCGAATCCGCTATCGCTATGTCGAGGATGACGAGGTTGCTACTCGTGAAAACTACAAGCGAGGTCAGGTCTATAACTATCTAGATGGTGACCAGGAATCCAACGCTTTTTATGACTTTGGTCGCCACACTTTGGTGAGTGATAAAGCTCGCGTATTCAAAGGTGGATCTTGGGCAGACAGAGCTTACTGGTTGTCTCCAGGTACCAGAAGATTTAAGGAAGAAGATAAAGCTGATCGTACCATTGGTTTCCGATGTGCGATGATCCGCGTGGGTGCACCTTCTGGTAATGAGATGCCTTCTGGTAATCAATTCAAGACCAAGCGAAAAAAGAAAGAAAGACGTTTCAAGTAAAAAATACTGAAAGTATATGAAAAAGTCCCTGGTGGAGTGTCCTCCTTCCAGGGACTTTTTTATTTTCACTCCACTATGTCGATAGCTGATCTATATGACCTGTTTAGGGCTTCTACCGGGGTATGTACAGACACGCGCATGATCGCTGATGGAAATCTGTTCTTCGCCTTAAAAGGAGCTAATTTCGATGGAAATCGATTTGCACAGCAAGCCTTGGATGCTGGTGCTAATTATGCTGTGGTGGATGATCCAAAGTGGGAGGGACACGCCCAAATGGTGGTCGTAAGTGATGTATTATCTAGCTTGCAAGATTTAGCAACCTACCACCGACAACAATTCGATATTCCATTGTTGGCGATTACAGGTAGTAATGGAAAGACTACTACTAAAGAGTTGATCTCCAGAGTGATGGACAGTCACTATCCCGTTCATTATACAAAAGGCAACTTCAATAACCATATCGGGGTCCCCTTGACCTTGCTAGCTATGCCGCTGGGTACGGAAATGGCCGTTATTGAAATGGGAGCCAATCATCAGAAAGAGATTGCTGCACTTTGCCAAATCGCTAGACCGACGCATGGAATTATCACCAATATTGGCAAAGCTCACTTAGAGGGGTTTGGAGGAATAGAAGGGGTGAAAAAGGGAAAAGGTGAGTTGTATGATTATCTAGCTCAACATCGAGGATTGGCCTTTATCAATCGTGATGAGGCTTTCCTAACAGATATGGCTCAGGCAGTTGCAGTGAAGTTGTTTTATCAGCGGACTCAACGCCCAGGGCTCTTTCAATTTCAATTGTTAGATGATGATAACTTTCTCCAACTCGCCTTTAAGGATTATGACGGTCGAGAAACCGTCATCCGTTCACAACTAACAGGAGCATATAATTTCCACAATATCATGGCCGCCGTCGCCATTGGAGTGTACTTCAAAGTTCCAGCGGATCGGATTAAATCGGCTGTGGAGAGCTACATTCCCAAAAATAATCGGAGTCAGCTTTTGGAATGGCACGGAAACCAGGTCATCTTGGATGCCTATAATGCTAATCCTAGTAGCATGGAGCATGCCTTGCGAAATCTAGAGCGCAAGCCTGCAGCTGATAAGTTGGCCATCCTGGGGGATATGCTTGAATTAGGCGAAGTCAGCCCCGCCGAACATCTTCAGATCGCTACCTTAGCTAAATCTGTGACCCCCAACCTCATTCTTGTTGGCAAAGAATTCAAAGCAGCAGCAGAGCAGTTGCAACTTCAGCATTTCGAAGGAGCCCTAGATCTAAGACCTTGGCTGCACGAGCAGAACTACCAGGATAAATTGATTTTGATTAAAGGTTCTCGTGGGATTGGACTTGAGCGTATCCTAAGTAAGGAGTAGCGAAGCTTCCACCCCTTCGGAAGCCTACGATACTTCCGAAGTGTTGAGCTCGTCATCAAGCAAAGCGCCGAAAGGCATTGAACAAGCGATCCGGCAACTCGTCTTGG
>ENA-UENX01000197-UENX01000197.1-marine-metagenome-genome-assembly--contig:-NODE-197-length-31882-cov-3.406826_pt1 | contig 31882 bp, 32 predicted proteins | sample MGYA00237875_ERZ529327 | MGnify/ENA primary metagenome ERZ529327 (study PRJEB26372, sample SAMN05368347) | marine metagenome | biome: cultured habitat; feature: ocean water; material: water; isolation... | reverse complement strand
GCTGCTATTTTCCTCAAAAAGAGCCTCAATTGGTAAAAAAAACCTCCTATAACAAATTCCAAAAGCCAAACCTGTCTAGCAGCCAGATAGATTCAAACAGCTTCTAAGATATCATTAAGGATCGAAACGCCCGAAAAGCGGGCTAGCAGAAATGGACAGAAACTTCAAGCACCTATAAACTTAAACGACTATACAAAATGACTAAAACTTGGTGGAAGGAAAGTGTCATCTACCAGATCTATCCTAGAAGTTTTCAGGATAGTAATGGAGACGGCATCGGCGATTTACAAGGTATTATTCAAAGGCTAGATTACCTAAAATTGTTGGGCATCGATATTTTGTGGTTGAGCCCCATTTTTAAGTCTCCGAATGATGACAATGGCTATGATGTCAGTGATTATCGAGCTATTATGGACGAATTTGGGACGATGCAGGACTTTGATGCCTTACTTGCTGGCGTGCATGAACGAGGGATGAAACTCATTCTAGATCTTGTACCGAATCATAGCTCTGATGAACATTTCTGGTTCCAGGAAGCTAGGAAATCCAAAGACAATCCTTACCGAGACTACTACCACTGGGCGGATGAGCCTCGGACAAACTGGCAATCTTTCTTCAGTGGCTCCACTTGGGAGTATGACGAACAAGCGGAGGCCTATTATTTACACCTCTTTTCAAAAAAGCAGCCTGATCTGAACTGGGAGAACCCGAAATTGCGTCAAGAGATGCATGATATCATGCGGTTCTGGTTTGATAAGGGTATCGATGGCTTTCGAATTGATGTGATCCCGTTTATTTCCAAACGTCTAGATTGGCCAGATGGTGATCCTAATAATTTTGAGCAAACCATTTTGGAGATCTACTCCAATGGTCCGAGACTGCATGAGTATCTGAATGAAATGTACGAAGAAGTCTGTTCGAAATATGATGTGATGACGGTGGGAGAAGGTATTGGGGTAAAACCGCATAATAGCTTAGAATACGTTGACGAAAGTCGTAGGGAGCTCAATATGCTTTATCACTTTGATCATGTAACCATCAATTATGGTCCGGGAGGCAAATATGATCCAGTGGATTGGAAACTCAGTACTTTCAAACAATTGTTTCTGGATTGGGATCAAGCTATAGAAGACAAAGGTTGGATCAACATCGTGCTGGATAATCACGACTTTCCTAGAATGGTTTCCCGTTATGGAGACGATAGCACTTACCGAAAAGAATCGGCAAAAATGCTGGCTATGATGTTGTTGACCCTTCGAGGTACGCCTTGCATCTATCAGGGGAGTGAAATCGGCATGATCAATGTAGCTTTCGATTCTCTGGATGAATATGATGATGTAGAAGTTGTAAATATGGTCCGGGAATGGCGAGAAGCGGGGAAGGATCCTTCTCCTCTCCTACCAGCAGTGCAGCAGCAGGGCCGCGACAATGCTCGGACACCGATGCAATGGGATGATTCACCCGATGCCGGATTCACTTCAGGAACGCCTTGGCTAAAATTGAATCCGAGCTTTAGCACCATTAACGTGCAAAAAGCCTTAGCCGATTCAAATTCGATTTTTTACTTCTATAAAGATCTACTGGCTTACCGTAAGCTGAATCCGACTTTGATCTATGGAGCTTTTGAATTGTTGGCTCCAGATTCCGAACAGCTTTTCGCCTATCGAAGATGGGATGCAGATCATGAATTCCTGATTTTCCTGAATTTTTCATCGGATTCATTCGCGATTGAAGTAGAGGTGGAGTGGGAAAAGTATGAATTGGTGAAATCCAACTATGCTGATTCGGAAAAACGACTCAATCCATGGGAATGTAGAATTTACCGTCGAGTGAGTTAAGTGATTAAATAATTGATTTTTAGGTGTTTAAGTTTGTTGGTGTATTTTTTTTTGGAAAAATGTTGAAACTGGCGCAGGTTTTTCCACTAACTGACATCTAAGGAGTAAAGACAACCTTAAGATAAGTACTATGAAGTTGTAGAGCTTCTAATTCCTGCTCTTGGCAGGGGCTAACTCCCTATTGCCCATTAGGAGGAATACTTATCGTCATCGCTGAAAGATCATGGAAAGTTATTTTAAAACAACGAAGCCAAGATCGAATGCATCTTCGGCCCAAAACGAGCAAATCTCTGTTATGAATTCAGTAGTAAAAATATACAAGCTAACAATTAGATTGCTAGTGTTTGGTGGTTTGATATTGGGTGGTATAGCTTGCGACTCAACGCAGTCTAAGCAGGAAGCGGAGAGTAAGCCCGTCCGTGAAGTTAGTAGTAGAGTAGAGACTTTGCCATACTATGGAGATCCTTCTTTCACCCCACAATGGTTGGAACCTAATGCAAAGGAACTGGAGAAGTTCCATCGTGTTTCTTCTTTCTCCTTGCTGAATCAAGAAGGCGATACCCTGAGCTCCGAAGACCTGAAAGGGAAAATCTATGTGGCCGATTTCTTTTTCACCAGCTGCCCTGGGATTTGTCCAAAGATGACAAATAATATGGCTATGCTTCAAGAAGCTTTTTTAGAAGACGTAGGGGTGATTTTGCTTTCGCATTCGGTGACGCCGGAAAGAGATTCTGTTCCAGTGCTCAAGCAGTATGCCCAAGAAAAGGGGATTCTTTCCTCAAAATGGCATCTATTGACCGGTGATCGCCAGCAAATATACAGCCTGGGTAGAAATGACTACTTCATCGAAGAAGACCTTGGGATAGAGAAAGATGTAGATGATTTTCTCCACACGGAGAACTTTGTCTTGATTGATCAGGAGAGACACATTCGAGGCATTTACAATGGTCTTAATAAAGCTGATATAAATCAATTGATCGCAGATATACAAACCTTGAAAAAACAGGGTTGAGAAGTTCGAAGTTAATAGGTTATCTGATCATGCAGATGAATCAGGTATTTTGAAAAGGGCCCCTCTTGTCGGAGGGGCTTATCTTTTGCACGAATCCCTGCAATAGCTTATCTTGAGAAAGTAGGGCTTAGCTAAACGCCTTCACTTAATGTCCTAAATGGGCAAAGTAGCTGATGCCTGTCCCTAAATCCTCAAAACCTAAGTATGAAGAAGCCTGTCGTACATTTTGAAATTGGATGTGATAACCTATCTGAGACCTCAAAATTTTACCAAGAAGTATTCCATTGGGAAATCGTGGAGCAAGGTATTTCGGCAAGTGTAGATACTGGCACAAGAGAGGGTATCTCCGGGCATATCACCCAGCTTGGGCATGAGCCCCATCGATACATTACTTTTTATATAGAAACAGATTCCTTGGAAGAAGATCTAGAAAAGCTTGAGGCATCCGGCGGAAAGAAAATGTTAGGCCCTCTTCCGGTGCCAGGTGGACGAAGGTTTGCCTGGTTTGAAGATCCAGTTGGCAATATGGTAGGCTTAATCACTCCTCTGAATACGCAGAAAAGCCCTGCTGATTTGGTCAAAGAGTGGTTTCACAAATGGGAGACCGGTAATTATCACGATCTACCCATTGCTGAAGATTTTCAGCATACTAGTCCCTTTGGGACAATCTCAGGGAAAGCCACCTACTTACAGATTGTAATGGAAAATGAAGATAAATTCCTTGGACATACCTTTGAGATCCTTGATAAGCTCTATGGTGAGAACAAGGCTTGTATCTGTTATAGAGCGATTAAGGGGGACCATCAACTGGAGGTCAGTGAGTGGCAGTACTTTAAGGAGGGGTTGATTCAAGAAATAGTGGCACACTATCACATTGGGGAGATTCGAGAAGAGAGAAAGCTCAATATGTAAGGGACTCCTATCACTTCACTAAGCAGGAAACTTGAATTTCTTAGGAAAGGCGAGCCAGTAAATTGGCCATCTCCTCCTGCAGCGCAGTCTTGACGGTAGACTCGTGAGGGGAATGTCCACCATCCACTAGTCTCAGCTCAATATTTTCATGCTTCTCGGCCAACCGAATGGCCAATTGTGGAGTGGTAATCATATCATACCGGCCTTGTACTAGATGGATGGGGATATGGGAAAGCGAGAATAGTTGATTAATAATGTATTCATCCGGTACGAAGAAGTCATTGACGGAAAAATGAGCGAGTATTCTAGCATAATGTCTTTGATTGGCCCCAGCCAGCCTAGATTCGATTTCTGATGGAGTATAGGGTGCTTTCCGTGAGACCGATATACCGTAGTACATTAATTCATACGACAGCTTCTCTTGCGCTTCGGGTAGTCCTTCCAGTATTTGTTCGAAATAATAAGAGCTCATCGAACCAGCATGATTCGTAGGTACATGCTTCAGATATCTAGCGGCTGCTTTCGGATAGAATAGAGCGGTTTCTCCTTCCTCGAAAAAGTGACGTTCTTGCTTGGAAGCGGTAAACAATCCGCGCAATACTAAACCCAATACCCGATCAGGGTGTGCAATGGCAAATAGTAAAGCGAGGGTACTGCCCCAGGAACCTCCAAAGAGAATGACCTTATCAATTCGTAGTTGCTCCAGTAGTAGATCTATATCGGCGACTAAGCTTTGTGAAGTGTTATTCTCTAGACTCCCTGCAGGTTGACTCTTACCTGCTCCTCTTTGGTCCCAAAGAATCACATTTACGATAGTAAGGTCGAAGTAGCCTAGGTCATTTTGGGTGGTGCCTAAGCCCGGACCGCCATGTAGAAATAGGATCGTGGGGCCATCCAGATTGCCATGGTGTTCATAGTAGAGTTGATGTTCGTCTTGCGTATTAACATATGGCATAATTTACGGTCTATCTGAAAGAAAATATTAGAGCGCGGCGATGTGGAAGCCCGGAAACTGTAGCACAGTATACGATTGATCACCAACGGTCGTATCTTGATAAGTTGCAGTGAACCTAGTGCTTAGAAAAGTGCTGTAACGACATGGGATTGGGCAGTGCGCTTCTCCATCCAAAGTCCCAATTGGATATTTGATTCTGATACGATTCTGCTCGAATGTGAAGTTGAAACCGGCTGTAAACTTACATGCCAGGCCCTCCCCGTCTCGTACATGTTTCGCTCTGAGCCAACCCTGATCTCTATCTTTTAGATTGAGTATGATTTGGACGATACCAAAGGTGTCACAGGTAATCGTCTTGTTATAAGTTTGAGCTATCCAAACACTATCTGGTAAATGGCTCTTGGGCGTAGGGTATTCTATTTTACCTTTCTTAGCATTTCGCATCTGCGTAGTGAGTGTACCAAAACGGCCGCCGATATAAATTAGCGCGAATATGAAGACGAGTATCCTGATAAATAGCTTTAGCATATCGAGTAGCAAGATAAGTCTTTTCTATTGCAGTCTCCGATAGTTTACAGCCTGGCTGTGAAGGTCCCTTATGGCAGAGTAATCTTTTTGAAATCTTCCAAGCTGAGTCCATCTTTCCGGATTTGCTCTTCATCAAGGATGCGTGGGAACGGAAATAGTCCTTTCTCTCGTAGTTGCTGATTAAATCTGTCTGCATATTGATGGGCAAAACGTTCTTTTTCTTCGCTGGGTAAGGCGTAATACTGTTCCCATCTCTGATTCCAATTCAGCCCCTCTTCTCCGGGTGTTTCGACTACTTGGCAGTAGTGTACATAGTGTCCAAATTCATGTGGCAGCGTACGGAAAAGCTGCGTTTGGCGGGTGCTGTCCAGCTGTAATTTGGCTGTAAAATGTCGCTTGTTTTCGACAAAGGCGTGACCATCTTGCTGTAGCCTTTGAAATTCTCTTTGCTGTTCTAGGCGCTGCTTTTTTGGCTGTTTCATTTCTCCCTTCAGATCAATGGCTTCGAGAATGATGGCAGGCTCATGCATTCCTTCAAATTCGAACGAATAAATGAGTCGTCCCCAGACTGGATTCAGCAGCTCCTCCTTGCGCTTGGGTTGGCGCAAAACAATGAGGGATAAGTCACCAAAATCGGCAGCAGGAATGAATGAAAGTACTTCACACAAGTCTTCAATGGTACAGGAATGAAGGCAAGACTCGCGGGTGGCTTCTACCACGAAACGAAAGGGATGGCCTTGTACATTTCGAATCACTATTTTATAATCTTCTAAGCGTTCGTAGAAGACCTTAGCATCGTGCCAGGAGGAAGGGATGACCATCCTATTGTTTTGGCTCCGGCCTTGTTTTGCTGTGCCAATGTTCTTATTTCTTCTAGAAGGATTTCTCATCTAACGTTCGATTACAAATCTACTTTCTCCTTATTATATGAAATATTATCGATATAGAATTGAATGGTATCGGTTTTGTAATGCTCCTTGATCGAAGCAAAAGATGTAAATTAAGATCCAGAACTGATCTGAGTGGTATTGTGATAGGAAGTAGAAGGTGAATTCTACATACAAGGAAATCCAAAAAATGCTGAAATGAAGAGAAGAAGTATCCTGTTATTACTCTGTTTATTAGGTGGTTGCGCGAAAACAATTGAGGTTGGGAATGAGCGGAGAACGGTTGATTCGAGCTCATCAGCGAAGGAAGGAAAGGTGACTGCTGTTTTGAACAAGGCGAGCATTGAGCAGAAGGATAACGTGATTGAAATATATCAGGAATTTCAAATTAAAAATGAAGAAAATGAATGGCTAAGCATGATCCATCCTCTGGAAGTAGACGACGTTTCCTTTATCAGAATGTCAGCATTTACTTTAGACCTAGAAAGCCATTGTGTAGTACATTTTCGGATATCTGACAAGGGGCAATGGAGTTCTTGGACGATGTTGCCGGAGAGCCGTGATAAAGTAAACCCTAATCGAAGAGTTTTCAATGGCCTCAATATCTTTCAAGATCTAGAGCAGATTCAATTTAAGTCCAGTAGAGCCACCCAATCTCCAGTGGTGTTCAGGTTGTTTGTAGCCCGTAATCAAAATTAGACGATGGGAAAATCGATTTGCTATCTGAGAATCAAACTAATTTTCCTTGTGATCTTGCTGTCTCAAGGGATAGAGATCACAGCTCAAGACTGCGAACAACCCAACTATTGCGATAGGCTTTGTTGGAGCCCCCAGGGAAATCATCCAGCCCAATCCAATCCCGCCGCTACCGATCCGAGTCATATTATTGTTCATCACTCTGGCGACAATTTGATTTGGCCAGTCGGGACAGATTTTAAAATGGTAGTGCAGGCGTATTGGGACCAGCATGTGAATACAAATGGTTGGGCAGACATTGGCTATAATTGGCTGATTGACAGAAACGGGGTGATCTATGAAGGTAGAGGAGATGGCGTTCGTGGGGCACATTTTAGTTGTATGAATCAATCTACAACCGGCATCTGTTTAATCGGAAATTTTGAACTAGAGGCTCCATCTGCAGCTGCCCTTAATAAATTGAAAGACTTGACTGCCTGGGAAGCTAGCGATAAGAACCTTGATGTGCTTACTCCAAGCCGACATAATAACTCTCAATTGGATCTTTTTCCTTTGTCTGGGCATCGAGATGGTAATTCCTCCCCCGCCCCACAATCTTGTGCTAGTGGTACTGTTTGCCCTGGGCTCAACCTCTACAACCTCTTGCCTTTAGCCAGAGTCGATGTCGGAAACTATCAGTGTTATAATGGTAATCCCAATTTGCTAGATTGTACTGACGCCATTAATTTGACTTGTGGAGAAATGTATTCCGGAGAAGCTTCAGTGGATTCTTCAAGTGTCTTTTCCTATGCATGCAATAATTGGACGGAAACAGGTCCAGAAAGAGTTCATATCGTCACCCCAGTCGGAGATGGCCCACTCAAGGCTGAACTCTCTGGGTTTTCCGGCGACCTTGATGTTTATATCCTTGGAAGTTGCGATCCCTTAGACTGCTTGGGTACGGTATCCTCCAATGCTGCTATCTACGAGGAAGCCAAAGCTGGGCAGTCCTATTTTGTGGTGGTGGATTCGGATGATGGGAGTAGTGGTGCTTATCAGCTATTGGTAAGTTGTTCCACTCCAGTAGGGACAGGAGATATAGCATTAGGTTCTCTCATTACCGTTTTTCCAAATCCCACTAGTAATTGGCTAAATTATCGAATGTCAATGGAGGCCAAGCTAGAGAAAATAGAGATCATTAGTGTACTCGGGCAGATTCATCTGGTAGAAGATCATCAGGGAAGCATCGATGTCAGCCATCTACCTGCCGGAACCTATTTTCTTAGGTTTACCGATCAATTCAATAGAATGGCAAGCTTAAAGTGGGTGAAAAATTAGGCTGCGATAGTAGAAATCCACGTTGCCACGCCCATATCAGTAATCCTTATTTCCAAGTTACCCCTTAGCAAGCGATCAACCACCAATATTTTCAACATCCTTTCTTTAGTCAGATCCATGCATTGAGTTCAATGGCATCATATTTTGACTTGCGGCAGTGTCATAGTCCGCTGCACTTCACATGATGAAGTACTAAATCTCACCGAAAAGTGCGCATTTACAATTGGGAACGATTCCACTTTCCGATCGGTCCATCTTTGTTACGTCAAATGGAAAACAATCATTACTTCACCCATTCTAAAACAATCTACATGTTATCATCAATGAAATCTCTCTTTCGAAAATCCTCTAGGTCTTTCACGCTTTTGGCCTTAGCATCTCTCCTACTTAGCACTTCTTGCAGTAAAGAAGATAATGGACCAAGTACTCCCCCTTCTCCCATTACTACTCCCACAACCCTTACTACTGCTTTAACTGAAATATACCAGAATGCAGATGCGCCAGGATTTGCAGTATCGGTAGTAAAGAATGATGCTATTATTTATCAACAGACCTTTGGACAAGCCAATATTGAGCAGAATAGGCCTTATTCAAATCAAACTATTCAAGCCATCGGCTCGATCAGCAAGACTTTTGTTGCAGCTGCTATCGTAAAAGCCATTGAGCAGGGACATTTCACTCTGGAAACGAATATCAATGATATTCTCCCGATTGAGTTGGTCAATCCCAAACAAGCGGATCGACCCATTCTTGTGAAGCATTTGGTGACACATACCTCTGGGCTTTTAGATAATATCGAAGTTTACTTGGCTGGCTATCACATTTTACCTGGAGAAGATTTGTCAGGGACAGGGGCTCAATTATTGCAAGAGGCTTTGGGGGCTTCCCAACGGACAACCGCTGAATTAGATGATTTTCTCGCGGAATATTATCTGGAGGATGGTGACTTATATACGCTTAATAACTTTGGCGTGAATGATCCTGGAGTAGCTTGGAATTACTCTAATATAGCCACCTCCCTGGCGGCCTATTTGGTAGAGACGGCGACAGGAATTGACTTCAGAACATATGTTACTATCCATATTTTGGAGCCATTGGGCATGAGCCATACCGCTTATGATGTAAGTGAACTTGATCCTCAGCAAGTTGCAACACTATATTGGGACAAGAATACCCCTCTCCCTAACTATTTTCATGAGTCTTATCCGGATGGTAGTCTGATGACATCCAATGAGGATTTGTCAAAGTACTTAGTAGATATGATGAAGGGCATAAAAGGGCAATCCTCCACCCTCTTTTCCCCTGCGGGGTATGAGCTGCTTTTTACAAGCTTGCTACCCAATGGTGTGGTTCCAGCTAACTTTGCCAAAAATCAAGGGGTTTTCTGGTATCTAGACGACAACACGGTACAACACTCAGGTGCAGATCCTGGTACTACTTGTATCCTGGAGTTTGATCGTTCTGGTGAATCAGGTTATTTCTTGTTGTCCAACATGGATCAATCCACCGAGGAACACTCAGCAGCTTGGCGCCAGTTCAGTGCTAAGGTGGAACAGGCGATCAATGCCTTTATTCAGGCGAACTAAGGTCGAACTTTCAAAATAAGAATGAGGAGCGATGTGGAGCTTTCTATATCGTTCCTTTTTTTCCGGCTATTACCATTTAAGAATGCTGGTGCACAAGCTTTTCAATGGGTATTTCTCTGCTCAAATAGCTGTACCCAAGTTCCCTCTTCATCCTTTACAATGACATACTGATCTGCCCAAGGAAAAGTGCTAGAGGCTGGCCCATGGGATATTTCCACCTGCCCTCCTCGAAACTGGGTAAGCAATGTATCAAACCTGTTGACACCAAATGCGAGTTTGGAAAAACCGAGGATCAATTGGTCTGATGCTATTTCTTTGATGGGTAGGACTTGAGCGGGCTCAAAGAGTTCTATAACACAATTGTCTCGTTCTACTATAGCTCTCCGATTACCAAGCTCTCCTACTGTTTCATGATGTGTGAACCCTAGATGAGTCGAGTACCAGGAGATCGCTGTCGATAGGTCTTGGACAGTATTCATGAACAGCCATGGACTGGGATTTTCTTCAGCGCCCCCATCGAAAAATTGAACGTAGTTGCCATCTGGGTCTTGTAGGAGAAAGAATCGCCTTGGCCATTTAATTGGGAGTTCATTTTCCGGGAGTTCTCCGATACCCGTCACAAAATTGATACTGTCAATCTTTTGTAGTTGGGTATATTTAGCCTCGATATCCGGCAGTAAAAATCCGATCTTGAACCAACCGCCCAAGGATACTTCTGGACTGGGAAGTATTTCGCTCCGTGGAACAGCAGAACCACTCTCGATCAACTCCAAATGAAAATCTCCAACTTGTAGAAAAGCCATCCGCAAATCATAGTCTGGAAAAGAATCGATGGGTTTAATTAAAGTACCTCCGAGTACTTGGCTGTACCAGTCAAGGCTGGATCCGAGGTCCTCGACTACGATAGCTATTAAGCGGGCCTGGAGAAAGGCTGGTTGTGAGCTAGTTTTGGAATTCTGGCAGGCAAAAGTCAGTCCTGAAACCAGGGCCAAGAGTAAGCAGCGAATGACATTCTTCATGATTTAGAGGATAAGGTCAGCTTAACTTTGTGTCCTTTTTACCAAGGAGAGCATAATACCGCTAAAGATGAGCAATGAGCCTACAATCTTATTTTGTAAGTGTACTTTCTCTCGATTTTCGAGATAGGATTTGAGCTGTTCGGCAAAGCGGGCATAGATGAGTAGAGAGATTCCATCGATCGCCAAAAAAGTTAGCGCAAGGATGGAAACTTGCAGAAGAAAGGGAGCGTTCGGGTCAAGGAATAAAGGGAATAAGGCAGCGAAGAACACAATGGCTTTTGGATTTGCGGCGGACATCAAGAAGCCCTCACCGTACAATTTGCGGAAACTCCGTTTCTGATCCTTGTTGGCGGAAAGTTTGATTTGGACCTTACTGAAGATCTTAGACAAGCCCATATAAATCAGGTAGGCTACTCCACACCACTTGATAAACTGGAAAACAGCACCAGAAGAAATGACGAATGAAGCCAACCCTAGTGAGGCTAAAGCAATCTGACACAAATTGGCACTCAGATCTCCCAAGATGGTTCCAACGGTTTTCTTTGCGCCATATTTCATGCTATTGGCAGTAGCTAACAACACGCTGGGTCCGGGGGTGAAGGCAATGAGCATTACCGTTCCGACGAAAGACAGCCACACAGATAAGTCCATGATCTTCGGTTTTTAGATGATGTGAAAGTAAGTTACAGCATAATCCTAAATCAGTTCTAAAATAGCCATTGATAAGCTATCATCTGGTAAAATCTAAATACATGCCCTTAGAGGCTGGCATGGTATCTCTAAAACCAAACTTTTCATAAAGAAAAGACGCATCTCCATCCGCTATGAGGCTTACGTAGCAGCTTGGAGGTAGGTTTTCTCTAAGGTAAGTCGTAACACATTCCATGATGCGTTTTCCTAGGCCTCGCCCCTGGAAATCCGGATGAACACAGATATCTACTACTTGGCAAAAACAGCCTCCATCCCCTATTACTCTGCCCATTCCAATCGCTTGTCCTCCCTCTTTCAAGAGCACGGTATACAAAGAATTGGGCAATCCCTTTTCGCTTGCTTCTAGCGTTTTGGCGGAGAGGCCGCTGACGACTCGTAGGTGTCGATAGGTAGCAATCGGAAGGTCATTTTCGATGATCTCAGGGTTTAACATTTCAACTTTTTTATAGGTGCATCTTGATCAATGCCACCAACTCAGCACTACTTGGCCTAGGTGCGTCTTCCTCTAACAATTTTCCGCTGGCATCAAATAGTAAGTAACGTGGGATGGTCTTGATCTGATAACGCTGATAAAGATCAGAAGATTCCCAATTTGAGATCAGATAGTTATGTTCTTGCTGATGAATATTTTCCATGACTGCGGCTCGTTCCCAAGCTTCATACTTTTTGTCAATAGAAATCTGAATCACGGCCAACTTATCCGTACCAATTTCCTTGTGAAGTTCACTGACGGCGGGCATCTCTTGACGGCAGGGTGCGCACCAACTTGCCCAGAAATCCACTAATACAATTTTCCCTTTTTCCTGTGCTATGATCTCTTTAAGGCGCAGCGGCGGGTCTCCAATAAGATTGGTCAAGAGATCTGGTTTTCCCTTAGTAAGAGTGATCTGATCTTGTTTCGCCTGGTCCTCCGCTATTAGGGCCTCCCACTTAGCTGTAAATAACTCAGAAGTGTCGATGGCTTGCAGCTTTTTGAGGTAGGAGCGAAATTGTGATTTTTCTACAAAGAAGATGCTTTTTAGATAACTATCGAGAATCGCTAAGCGTAATGTGGGCGTGAGAAAACTCGCTTTATTGGCGATGAAGTCGAACTGCTTCGAGTTTTTCACCCTTTTCTCCTTGCTGAAGTATTGATGAAGTATGACTGCTCTAAGGAAGCTCAGGTAATCCTGATCCCAAGCCCATTTTTCTTCGGTGAGACTCATATTCAGATCTTCAATAGCCAAATCTTGCTGTTGGTTCCGGGCGGCATAGATTCTCTCTTTGGCATGACTCCGTTTTAGCTTTCTTTTTGTTTGTATATAAAAGGCTGTGGAAATAAGTTTTTGGCTATTGAGGCTATCCAATAGGAGTATACCGTTTTGGAGAATCTGATCGCCATCTCTTCCCGCACCAATACCTTGGGTGCTAAAATCCAAGGCTTTTGTGGCCAGGTTTTTCTTGTAGTGTAGATAGCCAAAATTCAATTCTGCTGAGGGCGTCGCGGAATCAAGTAGGGTGAAGATGGGATAGTTGAGCGTTTTGTCTTTGCGGATTTTTAGGGAGTCAATATCTATCTGTAGACTATCTCCTCTCTGTAGTACTAGTTCATAAAAGAAGGAGTGCATTGGATCTCCCCCTAAAATCCTCACAGAATCCTTAGTGGGAATAGTGATGGTCCATCTTTGCTGTTCTGCTCCGAAGAATAGCATGTCAGGTTTGTCCTGGAATTCATTGCTAAACAGGTTAGTGAAAAGGGCGAGATTTGTATCTACCATGCTGATCACGACCTCATCTCTTATCAATCTAGAGGAACTTTCTGGTGCAGTTATGGTCATATCAGCTTCCACCTTTGGCTCAGTTGTACAAGCCATAAAGCAGAATAGCAAGAAAAGGAAGTGGAGGTGTCGCATTATACTTGGAAATTAAGGTGTTCCTTTGGGTAGATGAAGCGCTAAGAACAATTGGTGTTTAATCGCTATGAGTTTTCTTTTACCTCATATCCGAAATTCTGCAAAATACCCTTTGCTGTAGCAGAAGATAAGAAGTCATAAAAGCTCCGAGCAGCTGAAATCTCTTTATCCTGTCTTTTGATCACCACTACACCTTGTTCAATAGCCGTATACAGGTCCGAAGGCAAAGGAATCCATTGTCCTTTCCCCTGCAAGGCGGGGGATAATACCACAGACATTGCTGTAAAACCGATTGCAGCACTTTGGGTCGTTATGAATTGATTGGTTTGAGCAATGCTTTCTCCGAAGACCAATTTTCCTTGTATATCAGGCAATAGACCATGTTCTTTTAAGGCTTGTTCTGCTGCCATGCCATAAGGAGCGACTTTGGGGTTGGCCAAAGCAATGTGTCGAATGGAGGGATCACTTAGCAGGTCAAGACTTGGTTCGAGCCCTTTCTTCATAGACCACAGAACGAGTCTTCCATTGGCATATACCTTGGGGGGCAAGGCCGCCAACCCACTATTTTGTATCTCATTCGGATACTTCATATTGGCAGATACAAAGATATCAAATGGGGCTCCCTGTTGGATTTGGGCAGTTAATTTACCGGATGAACTCACGCTAGTTTGGCATTTGATGCCCGATTCCTTTGTAAAAGCTTTGGTGAGTTCCTCCATGGCAAACTGCATATTGGCGGCCACGGCGATAGCTATGGTTGGGGTGGAAAGGGCTTCCCTCTCCCCTGCTTCGGTGGGTGTTCCGCAAGCCAGCATACCTACTAGGAGTAAGAGCGTTTGGGAAATGGGGAACAGTGACCTGCGTAGTGATATCCGTAGCATTCAACAAAGATAGGTATTCGAAATATAGACCAATGTTAGTCTGTAGTGACAAATATGATAAACAGACAGATCTTGGCTTTGGTTCTTATTTGCTCGGCTAGTTCGCCTTTCTTTCTGTAATATACTTGAAATACCTTCTTTTCTCCTTAGTCAGGTCTTCTTCTACCCTTGCCTGCAAACTTCCATCAGAACCATATGAGTATTGCGTTTGCATTAACATGTCCGAGTTTTGATCTACACCTGCAAAGCTCTGCTCTTCTTCAAGTTTTCCATCATTATTGTAGTAGGAAATCTTAAGTGGGGGGTGACCAATTATTGCTTTTTCCACGATTTTTTGCAAGAGGGAATCGCGATAGTATCGCTCTTCAATATGAATGGTATCTGATTCTAAGACTAGCACTGAAGAGGTTAGTCTTTCCTGTTTATCATACTGGTCGATGCTAACTCCCTCCCCTTCAGTGGATTTGCTGATGATTCGGATCTGTTCTTTGGTGCCGTCAGCACGGTCCCGATATTGAAAGACCATGAATTGTGTGTCACGTCCTTCCGATGATTGTAAGGTATAGAGCGCTTTCTCCGTCCTGCCATCGGACCGAACAACTGCGTTATGATAGCTGGTTTCCTGATATTCAGGTAAATGAACCTCCTTGTAAAACGGTTCATTAGATTCAAGGAAGTACGAAATCGATTCAATTCTCACAGGGGGGTACTGTACATAGCGTTGGAATACTGTATTCTGCTTGGCATCGAACTTTAAATAGGTACGCGAAAGGGTATCCAAAATTTGATCGATCGAGTCTGTCTCTAATTCAAGGATGATCTGGTCGATGGGAAGCTCGTCTATCCTGGCTATCTCCTTTTGATTATCAAGGTAAATTGGAGCTTGACACGATAGTAAACAAAGGCAGCTTAGAAGGCAAAAAATTACTTTCATCAATATGTTATTTAAGAGCGAGTTGGGTTGACTTTCCGAAGTTTGTGTATCCTACTTACATTCCTGCAAAATCTTTTCAATCTCAGGATAGGAATCGATTAGCATCTGATTCATTTGATTTTCCATCTGCCATTCGCCCATGATCTGATCTATCGTAGGGGCACGACTTTCACCATTGAAAAAGGCTTTCAACCATTTAGCACGAAGGTCATTGGAATAGGAGTACATTCGATAAAAGAATTCAATACTTTTGATACAGCCGAAGTCCAGAAAATGAATATAGTCCGTATTTTTCATGGAGCTCCAGGCGATTTCATAATGTTGAATGAAGACCAGACGGGAATTGAAATCTAAATCGAAGGTCACGTCGTAAAGGGAGATAGAATCATTGACCTTATCGGTGTCCTCAATGATCAGCGCTTTAGGGTATTGGGCCTGCAAGGCTGCCATTTTCTTTGAGCTCATCCGTAGGATCATTTCATCGTAATCCTCAATATTCGGATGCACTTGATTGAAGAATTCAAAATTTTGCCTGGATATGCTATCCCATTCCAATAAGTCCTCATAATTGTCCTCTAACTCTGATAGGACATCTGCGAAGGCAAGGTCTGCTCGGTTCTGTTCCGCCTTCGTTGCGTAATGCTCATTCAGAAAAATTCCTAGGTAGACCCCGATGGTAGTGGAAATCAAAGTCATGGTCCAGGGACTATTGAGGAAGGCTCGGATCCTTTTTTTCATAGTTCAGTAGCTGATCAAGAAAGTACCTGGAGCGTCGATGTCATCTCCAGTTCTTATAAGTTAGACCTAATTAGATTGAAAATCAGCTAAACTAGATCAAAGCCTAAATTCTCAAGACGTTTTGAGGGTTGACCAATGGAAATTTGGCTAGTAGACTTGTTTTTTCGGCACGTTGGTACCAATCGTTGTGCACAAATTCAACCGCTTTGACATTGATTGTGCCAAAATTATGGGCTCGATATTGCTGAAGGATATCCAAGAATTCCTTCTTCCTGGCCACTGGAGCACTAAATCGTACTACTGTTGAATGTGCAGTAGACAGTCTGTATCGCTTATCGATACTCTGTTTAAGGTCAGTCTGCCGGAACGCATTTCTAATGGCGTCTCGCAAGGAATCCAAGGTGCCTGCTTCATAGCAGCCCTGCAACAAGACTGTAGAGGGAGAAATACAAACGCCGCTAAATGTAATCGGAAACGAGGGATATTTGCTCAAGGCAGCATTGATCACATCGATGTAGGACTGAGCTTCAGTCTTATTTACCTCAAAACCAGCATAGCAGGAGATGATTGAAAGTACCGTAATGTGTAGATCTGAGGTGGGATAATAATAGGGAGCAGGATCTATAACCTTTAATTCAGTCAGAAAGCGCTGTATCTTTTCGGAAACAGCTGAGTCAGGACGAACCAGGAGGGTTAGTCCAAACCGATTATCCTTGGGGTCGTGTAGGTGCTCATCTGTCTGGAAATTGTTCTGTTGCACGTGGAGAAGACTATCCGACCACAGCTTATCGTAACGTAATTTTAGATCGATCATTTCGAACCTCAGCTTTTACCTAAAAAAGTCTACCTAGCAAATAAGTAGTCTGTTCCGCCTGCATCTTGATAGAAAAGCGTGATTTTTGCTTGGAATATTATTGATGATTAAGGAAGCGTAGTTGTCCCGTTCGAAAATAATAGTGAAATGAGACCCTAGTTTCTCTTTTTCTAATTCCATAATGAAACCAAGGGAGCTGTCTAACCATTTCGCTTCCACCAGTTCTAAGGAAGAACCATTATTGATCTGTATAAAGACACGCTTCAATTTCCGCCAATTCTTTCCTTTGGGTCGAAGAATTTCACCACTGAGGACTATAGTATTGGATTTAGTGTCTACTTGTTCATAGCAATATTGCTTATGTGAGAACTTTTGCGCTAAAATTGGACTTCCTACAAACAGCGCGAAAGACATTAATGCCCAACGAAGACCACTTTTAAAGTAGCTGAGAAAATTGAAGCGTTTACTAGCTATATCCTTCTGCTCGATGGGCATTCGTACACACAGATCTCCCCCTTTTTGTTGGTATAATCTTTCAACCACCTCCCGATCCATTCCTGAAATGTCGTAAACCTTTTGCTTGCAGGCAGAGCAATACTTGGTGCAATGTTGATCTATCTCTTGTAGTTCATCCCATTTTTTGACACAGGGAGTTGGTATAGAAAAGGTAGGTTCTGATAAGTTCATACAATGATAATGACATGGAGAAATGACCTTTGGTTGTTCAAGTTATCAAATTGCGCCAAAAGCTTCAAGCGATTCCAATTCAGTCATGAGGTGATTTTGGGAAGTGGGGAATTCCGATTTACCGTATTAGTAGTCATGAGAGCTAGAAGTTATACTTGATGCTCTGGCTGCCATCGCCGCCGATATTGAAGGGGCGTGAGGCCTGTTAAACTTCGAAACTTTCGGTTAAAGTAGGAGGAATTGCTATAGCCACTTTGATAAGCTATAGCTCCGACAGATTCGGCTGTTTCATTTAATAATCTACAAGCATGTCCTATTCGAATTTCGTTGAGAATATGAGAGAATGTTTTTCCGGTGTGGCGCTTGAGAAATTTGCAAAATGCAGAATCCGTCAAGCTAACTTCCCGAGCTACTTTGCTCAGTTGAACGTCCTCGGAGAAATGTTGGAACAGATAGGCATAGACCTGACCAATGCGTTGCGTTTCCCCAGTGGGAGCCTTCCCGGTATACCCATTAGAAACCAAAGAGCGACGTTCGTTGCTCAGTGCTATTTTGTATAGGATGTTTAGCAATAGGAGTAAGCGCTCAAAGCCCACCTTGTTTAATAATAGCTCCATATCGGCGGCAATTACTTCGGCGGTCTTGCCATGTATGTGGATGGCTTGATGTGAGGCCTCCAGTAGTTGCTGAATAAGCTTGAGCTCGGGCTTAGCAAAGAAACTCCTGCCCATGAAGTCTTCCGAAAAGTGGGCGACGATAGCTCTGCATCTGAGGCTAGGATTTCCTTGATAAAAGGCGGCATCATTTCTCATATAGTGTGGAATTCCCGGACCGATCAATAACAGATCCCCAGCTGCAAAAGTATCAACATGATCGCCAATCACACGCTTACCATAGCTTTCTGCAATTAGTGTTAGCTCATACTCGGGGTGAAAGTGCCAACCTATCTCAATGTAGGGTAGAATATCTTCCTTTAAGGCAAAGGAGTGATCAAGATTGGAGGTAACCTTCTCGAGAATTGGATCCATACTATTTTTTATTCACTATACTGATGTGTTTTTTAAGTTTTGGGCCTTGATAGGACAATATAGTACAAAAAAGGACCAAATCTGTTAAACACATTTTGCATTAACTGAAATACCTTAGCAGTGGAAACAGATCAGACTTTAGCTTTTTCTCGATTGTCTAAATCTTTATTGAGATGCTTACTACGGAAACTAAGCGGTTTTTGGTGGACAAGGTGAAGACTGTCCGCCACGAAATCCTAACCATGGTACACCGGGCTCAATCAGGTCATATCGGGGGCAGCCTTGGGGCAGCCGATATCGGAGTAGCGCTGTACTATCATTTGATGAAACACGATCCCAAGCGACCGGGTTGGGCAGAAAGAGATCGCTTTATTTTATCCAAAGGTCATTGTACACCCTTGATCTATTCGATCTTAGGTGATGTCGGCTATTTCCCCAAATCCGATCTAACAACATTTAGACGGCCAGGTTCGCATTTGCAAGGCCATCCTTTTCAACCTAAGACCCCAGGTATTGAAGCATCCACGGGAACCTTAGGGCTAGGTCTCTCCACGGCTTGTGGAATGGCCCTGGCAGCCAAACTCAAGGGCCAATCTCATTACTACTATGTACTGTGTGGTGATGGAGAAATCCAGGAAGGTCAGATATGGGAAGCGGCCATGTTTGCGAACAAGTATAAGTTGAATAATCTTATTGCCTTCGTCGATCGCAATTACTTGCAAACCGATGGTTATTCGGAGGACATTATGCCGCTTGATCCTCTTGCTCCCAAATGGGAATCCTTTGGCTGGGAAGTTTATAAGATTGATGGCCATGATTTAGAACAGATCATTGGAACGGTCCTAGAAGCTCAACAGTGTGAGAAACCTGTAATGATCATCGCGAATACGCTGAAGGGAAAAGGTGTTCCCTTCATGGAGAATGCAGCAGAATGGCATGGAAAGCCGCCCAGCGATGAAGAATATCAGATGGCCCTTCAAACCTTATACTAAAAACCACTATGGAATTCAAAAAGACACGACAAGGCTATGTGGATGGCCTCAAAGAGTTGGCTAGGAACAATGATCAGATACTAGTCTTGGATGCAGATGTAGCCAAAGCCACACAGACTTTTGAATTTGAAGCAGAATTTCCGGAGCGCTTTTTCAATTGCGGCGTGCAAGAGCAAAACATGCTATCGGTGGCAGCTGGACTGGCGCTCGAAGGCTATACCCCCTTTGCCTCTACCTTCGGGGTATTCGCTACTTGCCGTGGAGGAGATCAGATGCGCAATTCCATTGCTTATCCTCAATTAAATGTCAAAGTAGGCGCTACGCATTGTGGCCTGACGACAGGAGGAGATGGTGCTTCACACCAAGCCAACGAGGATATAGCCATTGTACGCTCCTTCCCCAACTTTACCATCCTGGTCCCTGGTGACTATGAGGAGGCCAAGCAAGCCACAATTGCAGCAGCCAATTATGATGGTCCAGTTTACCTGCGCTTTGGAAGAGACGCCTACCCTATCGTGCCAGCCATTCATGGTGAGTTTGAAATAGGTAAAGCGAAAGTGCTGCAAATGGGCGATGACTTAACGATCATCACCACGGGAATCATGATTAGCGAGGGGATGAAGGCCGCTAAACAGCTTGAAGCTGAAGGACTTTCTATCCGTTTACTTCATTTGCCTACCATTAAGCCGATGGATCAGGAGGCAATCCTTGAAGCGGCGAAGGCGACAAAGGGAATCATCACTGCAGAAGAACACTCTGTGATTGGGGGACTAGGAGAAGCGGTTGCGGGGCTGGTGAGTGAATATTGCCCCAAACCAGTCATCCGGATTGGTATGCAAGACGTCTTTGGAGAATCTGGGCAAGCCCAGGAGTTGATGGATAAATATGGACTTAGAGCTCAAAATATTGTAGAAGCAGGGCAAAGACTTCTCGCCCATTTTTATCCCATGCCTACATCTTAAACAAACCCTTAACATGGAAGCAGTTGTAAAATATGCAAAAGGGAGCGGTAATGTTGGATTGCGAGAAATGCCTCAACCCATACCCAAAGATGATCAAGTCCTACTCGAGGTAGCTTCCTGTGGCATCTGCGGAACAGACCTACATGTGTATCATGATACCTTTAAGAATTATCCGCCTGTTATTTTAGGTCACGAGTTTTCAGGGAGGGTCGTAGAAGTAGGAAAAGCAGTCAAGGGAGTAGCCTTGGACGATTCCTTCTCCGTCCTGGGAGCCGTGGCAGTCACTTGTGGTCAATGTCGGTATTGTCATCAAGGCGAATTCATGTTCTGCGGTAATCGCAGGGGAATGGGACATGGGGTGCATGGTGCATTCACTCGCTATGCCGTAGCCAGACCGGATCAGTTGTATCAGGTACCGGAAGGGGTGAGTATGGAAGCTGCTGCCTTAGTCGAACCTTTAGCGGCAGCTGTCCACGCCGTTTGTGATATTGCTCGGTTTAAATTAGGGGATGTAGCACTTGTTTCGGGCCCTGGTCCTATCGGCTTGTTAGTGGTAAAACTTCTAGCCGCGCAGGGGATTCAGACGCTGGTCGTCGGAACCCAAGAAGACACCTTAAGACTGAAACAAGCAAAGGCCTATGGAGCAGCTCGGGTAGTTGCGCTAGGGCAAGAGGACCTTGGTGAAGTTATTGATGAGATCACCAAAGGACGGGGTGTGGATATAGCTTTTGAAGTAGCGGGCGCGGAAGGGTCGGTTCGTAATTGTCTTGACGCTTTGCGCCCTTTGGGGCACTATGTGCAGGTAGGACATTTTGGAAAGGATCTAAATGTACCTTGGGATCATATTGCCTTTCGCCAATTGGAAATCTCGGGTTCCGTTGGGTACACCCGAGCTACCTGGAATCAAACGATGAATATTTTGCAACAGGGAAAACTGAAAGTGGAGGATACTATTACCCATAGACTACCGCTACAGGCGTGGAAGGAAGGTTTTGACCTAATGGAACAGAAGCAAGCCATCAAAATATTGCTACAACCATGAATGCTACCTATTTTACTGGAAAGGTGGGCTTAGTGACAGGTGCTGGATCAGGTATCGGATTGGCCATTGCGCAAGGATTGGCTGCTCAGGGAACTAAGGTGGTCCTCAATGATATTTCCAGGGAAAAGGCGGAATCAGCAGTAGCAGATATTCGGAGAACCGGAGGGACTTGTACGGCTTTCGTAGGAGATGCCGCTGATTATGAGACGATCCAGGCCTTGATTGCTCATGCGGTACAAACTTATGGCCGTCTAGACTACTGTATTGCTAATGCTGGCGTGACCTGTTTTGGGGATTTCTTCTCCTACAAACCCGAAGCGTTTAAGACCTTGATGGACCTGAATGTAGCTGGTACCTTTTTTCTCTGTCAAGCTGCCGCAAACTGTATGCGGGAGCACGGGATAAAAGGGAAATTGATATTGATGTCTTCAAACATTGGCGCACAAACGTATCCGCAATTGACTGCTTACAGCATGAGCAAGGCCGCCTTGCAAATGATGAGCCGCTCATTGGTCTTGGAACTCTCTCCTTATGGCATCACCATCAATGCGCTAGCACCGGGAGCCACCATCACCCCACGCACCCTGGAAGATGACCCCAACTATGAAGCGCATTGGCAAGATCTTATCCCCTTGGGCAAGGTGGCTGCTCCAGAAGAAATAGCAGAGGTAGGCTTATTCTTGCTATCTCCTGCTGCGGATCACATCACCGGACAAACCATCGTCATCGATGGAGGCTGGAGTCAAATAGGCCAATACCCTCCGTTACATACTTCCGCAAATTCCTTGTTGAAAAACTAATCCTTCCGACTATGAGATTTTTCTGTCTGCTGTTGCTGGTTTTTTGCTGTCAGGCTTTACCAGGGCAAGTATTTGAAGCACAAAACTGGACCTATGTCCCAATTGATAGTAGTAAGCAAAAATGGGGTGACTGGGCACAACCGGAGTGGTTGCGTTACTTTGGTCTTGATGCGGGTGATGTAGACCGTGATGGGCTACTGGATGTGATTTCTGGACGCTACATCTACCATAATCCAGGTGGAGATATGCTCGATGACTGGAAGAGAACTGCCTTGGATGACAATGTGGATGGGATATTCTATACCGATGTCGATAATGATGCTTTTGCCGATATCATTGCTATGGCCTTGCCTAATGTGTATTGGTACGAAGCGCTGGATAAACAAGGGAGAAGCTACCGAAAGACTTTGATCTCCTCGGTTCCCGCCACCAGTCACGTTAATAGCCAAGGTTTTGAAAAAGCCGATGTGATTCCTGGCGGGAAAGTAGAACTACTAATAGCCGGTAATGGAAATGTCTATGCTATTAGCATACCCGAAAAACTGAAGGAAGGGGAATTATGGCCTACGCATTTGATCGCAGGGAACACCTCAGATGAGGGAATTGGCTATGGAGATATTGATGGAGATGGAGATGTGGATCTAGTCTGTGGTCGTCGACCAGAAGGAGAGGACGAGCCTACTATTTTGGTTTGGTTTGAAAATCCTGGTCATACGGAGACTCCATGGCCTAGTTATGTAGTGGGCCATACCGAACACCCAATCGATCGAATAGAAATCGCCGATCTGAATGGCGACGAAGAGGCTGACATTGTCATGGCGGAGGAACGATATCCCGGTCTTGAGCCGGATGGCTCCCTATTCTGGTTTTCAGCGCGTGCCAATCTCAAAACGGAATGGGATAAGCATCTGATTGTTACCCAATATTCAAGTAATAATCTGGATGTAGCAGATATCGATGCGGATGGGGATATAGATCTGCTAACAGGGGAGCACAAGGGGAAAGTCTTGGAGTTACAAATATGGGAGAATGATGGGCAAGGCCAGTTCACTAAGCATGTGATTGATACGGGTAAGGAGAATCATCTGGGTACGCAGTGGATCGACCTGGATGCAGATGGTGATCTGGATATTATAGGAGCGGCCTGGGACGATTACAAGAGGCAACACGTTTGGATCAATCAACAGAGAAGCCCCATTTCCATTAGTGAGGTCACTTACGAGGGGGCTCCGCACTTTTTGATCAGTACCGAGAAAATTAACTACTACTATGATCGACAAGGTGGCGGCTTTTCGCGCATTATTGATCAGGACGGCAATGATTGGGTTTCCTTCAAAAAAGAGCCTTGGGGAGAATATCCTGCTTCAGCCGCTTCGGCTTTTAGAGGTCTACCCAACTTAGTTTGGCAGGGGGAAGATGACGGAGCCGGTCATCCAGGGCACCAAAAATGTAATTCCTGGCTGGACGGAAATCAGGTTGTCACGGAGAGCAAAAGTGGGAAATGGAAATGGCGTTGGAGTTTTGCTTCTGGATATGCGCATTTAGAGGTGATCAAAACAGATCCCGATCGGGGCTATTGGTTTTTGTATGAAGGTACGCCCGGAGGGAAGTACCAACCGGATCAGACCTATTTTGGAACAAATATCTCTAACCCTTCCCAGGCGCAGTACGATTACTTTAAGAATAATCTGTTAAAGCAAAACTTGAGATGGGCGTACTGTGGGGTTAATGGTCTGGATCGAGTGCTCTATATGATTCAGCTGAAAGCGGATCAACAAGAGGATATCATATCTACCCTTGGAAATAGTGAAAAAGGTATTGCCAGTTCAGATGGGATGACCGTTTGGGGTTTTGGCCGGAACGAAAAACCTGCCGCCTTACTGCAGACACCTCAGCAATTCGTTATCGGCTTCTATCCGAAGGAGGTAGATTCAGTGGAAAAACATCAGACATTTGCTAATTATATTGATCAGAAATTCTTGAAAACCAACTCAAAAATGAAGTAGTATGAACCAGCAACCTGTACCTTTTCGATTTCTCGCGGCCATGACCCTCGCTTTCTCTTTACTCGCCTCCTGTCAATCTACCCCCAAAGAAGAATCATCTCCCGCGGAGCCACCGAAGCCGCTGAGTTTTGAGACTAGTCAAATTGGAGATTCACTCGAATTTATTTGGGCACACCGCCCAGCGGATATAACAGGAGATGGGATAGCCGACCTCGTCTACATCAATAACAATGGTTACGGGGGAGGATTGTACTATTTGAAAGGACAAGTGACGGAGGGTATCTGGGAAAAAGTCCTCATTGCAGCTCAAGCTCCAGGCGGAGGTACTTTTGCCCAAGGGGACCTAGAATGCGCTGACATCGATTTTGATGGCGACCTGGATATTATTGCCGCTGAGCATACGGGGGAATGGGAAGACTCCCAGGCTAACTCCATCATCTACTGGTACGAAAATCCCAGTTGGACCGCACACAAGATTGGGGAAGCACCAAACTTCATTAAGGACGTCAATTTGGCGGATTTTAATAAGGACGGGAAAATGGATCTTGTAGCCATGACTTTTGAAACCAACACACTTACCATTTTCCAGCAGAACGAAAAATCAGCCTGGGAGGTCGTCCAGCATTTTGAAAATTACAAGAACTTACATGAAGGCATGGGAACAGGAGATGTCGATGGCGACGGCTGGACGGATATCGTGGCCAATGCACACATTTTCTACAATCCAAAAGGGGATCTCAATTCGGATTGGGGAGCGGAAAATCTGGATGCTAAGTGGAATACCCAGACTGGGGATTGGTCGCGCAATGGTACCAAATCCTTCTTACAAGACCTAGATGGTGACGGCAAAGCAGAGATCTTTATGAGTCATTCTGAAAGATCGGGCTATCCCCTCTCCTACTACCAGCGACAGGCTGATAATGCTTGGGTAGAGCATACCATTATGGACAGCATACCCGCTTGTCATACCCTCCAAGTTTTTGACTTTGATCTGGATGGAGATTTTGATGTATTGGCTGGCATTAACAAGTCCAGAGGAGAAGCGCTGGGAGCCACGAGTTTCGACGTATTTGTATTTAAAAGTTCTGAACAATACCAACGTTGGGAACCCCTTTTGGTGACGAATGAAGGCATTTACAACGGGCAAGCGGTGGACTTGGAGCAGGATGGGGACTACGATATTTTTCGTTACCAAACCCATGATGCTACTACCTACAATGTGCTAAAGAATCAAATTCGGCCCTAAAACACATCTATTTTCTTATTTTTATTTATTGTAATATGAAACAGCTACTTGCTAGCCTGTTCCTGCTACTGGGCTTCGTACCTGTAAGCTATGGACAGAGTAAATTAATCTTTGATACCGACCTGGGAGGCGATGTAGATGACCTGGGCGCCTTGGCTATGCTCCACCACTTTATCGACAAAGGAGAGTGTGAGCTACTCGGAATTATGTGTTGGTCTACAGAGCAATATGCCGTTTCTGCTATTGATGCTGTCAATCGATATTATGAGCATCCAGCTATTCCAATTGGTACGCGTAAAGGAGAAACGCATCACGAAGGATGGTGCTACAGCAAGCCGATCTGCGATCAATTTGAGTATCAATTAGATCATGCGGGAGCGCAGGACGCTACTATGCTCTATCGTAAAATTTTGGCCGAGGCCGAGAATAAGAGCGTCGTAATTGTCACGGTTGGCCCGCTAAAGAATATCGAGAATCTTTTAGATTCGAAAGGGGATGCGATTTCGTCATGGTCTGGAAAAAAGCTAATTAAGCGCAAGGTCAAAGAATTTGTTGTGATGGGGGGACAATTCCCTGCTGGCAAGGATGAGTGGAATTTCAATGGGGATATGCCAGGGGTGACACAGCGAGTAATACAGCAGTTGAAGGTTCCCATTACCTTTTTAGGGTTTGAGCTCGGCCAGGCCATTAAGACAGGGGAGGTTTTCAACCAGATCGATAAGCAGACGCCACTTTATGTGGGTTCCCTGCATTTCAGTAATCACGCCCCTTGGATGGAAGCGCAACGAACGGGGAATATCATTGACAATTCTACTTTTGACCAGACCGCTGTATTGTATGCTGTGCGAGGTGGAGTCGGTACCTATTGGGAGAGAGTGGAAGACGGAAAATGTGTACCGGATGAGAAAGGAGGGAATACCTGGGTAAACAGCAAGCGATCTAAGCACTCTTACTTGAAATTGATCAAAGATACTGAAGAAATGGCCCTACTGATAGAAGCCCTAATGCTGGGTGATTTTTGAAAAAACTCTCTTCAAAACATTGATCATGAAAGCATGTACAAAACGCTGCCTTATCCTTCTAATGCTATTGCCCATTTTTTCTATGGGCCAGGAAAAAGTTATTCTAGACACCGATCCTTCCTATGATCCAGACGATGTGGGTTGTATGGCGATGTTACACACTATGGCTTCCATAGGAGAATGTGAAATTTTAGCCATGATCAACTCGACAGAACATCAAGAATCTGCCCTGAGTATTAGCTCCATCAATCACTTCTATAACCGGCCTGCTATTCCTGTAGGTGATTATAAAGGATATGCTGAAAAGATCAATGCTCCCACCTTAACTTATGATCAACAAATTGCCAAGGAGTACCCTCGGGCGTTGGCCCAGTGGGAAGATGCTGCAGATGGTGTACAATTGTATCGTGAGGTACTAGCCAGCGCGGCCAATCGAAGTATCACCGTCGTCATCATCGGAACCATGCATAATTTCTACGGACTGCTGCAATCTGGCCCTGGTGATTATAGTACCCTCAGCGGAGTAGAATTGGTTCGGGCCAAAGTCAAGCAGGTGGTCACTATGGGTGGGAACTTCATAGATGGTAAAGGGTTAGATCGAACTAATTGGGGTGGAGCAGATGCCTTATGTGAGTATACCGATTGGTCTTGTCTAAATGAAGAACGAAACCGAATGTGTAGATATGTGATTGACAATTGTCCCGCGCCTTTTATGGCTTCCGGCTGGGAGGTAGGTTGTGGTGATTATCATGAGGCGAACTACGGTAACGTAATGACTGGACAGCGTCTCAAACAATTAGATGCCAAGCACATCGTTCGCCGGAGCTATGAATATCATTTTCAGCAGCGAGGCGGGGATGAGGATATCAGCCGCCATAGCAATGATCAATGTGCGCTGCATTACGCCATTCGCGGTGAGGGTGAAAATTATGTGGCTCAACGGGATGGGAAGATTACCCTAACTGAGGCTGGAGAGTGTACCTGGGAGACCACTCCTGATGGGAAGCAAGGCTATATCCAGAAGAAAAGAGATAAAAACTTAATAGCCAAAGAGATTGATGAACTCATGATGGGGGATGTACCTACATTAGATGATACCCCTCCAGCTGCTCCTCAGAACCTTGGTTTCCATAAGCGCCGCGGTAAAATTTTTCTGCATTGGGATCCTGCCTATGATGAAACGGAGGGCAGTTGGGTAGTAGCCTACCATATATACTATGGGAAGAAGCAGGTTGGTATTGCCTATGGAACCCAGTACCCCATTCCCAAGAAGTACAAGAAGCCGGAGAAGTTTGTCGTGAAATCTGTTAATGTGGCGGGCATGGAGAGTGAGTGATTCAAATAGCATCCAATAGCTGTGCGTAGTTTAAAACTACGCACAGCTATTGGATGCTATTTTCTGTCTAAAAAATTTTCCTAATTCTTGCGGGATAGGTATTTTGTAGGAAATAGAAAACTTCGCGCTCATGGAAATCCGTAAACCCACCTTGATTATTGCATCCATCATGCTTTTTGGATCGCTTTTGCTACTCGCCAGGCCATCAATTAGTGAGAAACCTGTGCTCCCACATATCACGGTACCTTACGACGCTTGGAAAGAAATCCAAGTGTCCTTGAACGACTTCCCACTGTACAATGAAGAGTTTGTAGTAGAGGTCAATTCAAAGGGAATCATTACAGCTGTGCATGCGGAACAAACGGCTATAGTCGATTTATTGTTGGATCGACAAACCATTCCGTACTTGAATGCAGCAGGAGAGCTGAAGCAGTACAATGCAAAACTAAGCTATCAGGATAGATATCTAATGGGGTTGCGTTCTTTTGAGCTGTCCGCTGAGGACTAATGCGGTACTTTGCTTAATCAATATTTTCCTGCCAGTGCAGATGCATACTATTCAGCTCTAAGGCACACAGTTGGCCATAGCCTGGCAGCCCTCTCCCGCTGGATCTAATCTTCAGTACGCAGCCATTATCCAGATTGATCTCACCGGCCTCAAAGCAATTGGCTACGCTATGCTCTATCACATCTCTTGTTACTGGTGTATGGCCATGTATCAGGATTTTACCTCCAATTTTGGACTGATCCACGGTAAAGCGTCGGATATACATCATGCTATCCACATCGCTGAAGGGATTTTCCAAGGTGAAATCTAAGCCTGCATGTACCAGAATGAAATCTTCTAGCTCATAGTACATGGGTAGTCCTTCAATAAACTTAATGTATTTCTCATCGATTCGATTGTAAGTGGCTAGTAAGTCTTTACTAGAGATTAGATCTCCCAAGCGATGAGTGTTGGAGGGTAAGGCATTGTACTCCAGGTCTCTGAGTAAAAAGTGCTCATGATTTCCTTTAAGCGGGAAAACCTGAAAATCTTCTGCTATCAGATTTATGATGAGATCGAGCACAGGCTTATTCCTGGGGCCTTTGTCAATGTAGTCACCCAATAGAAACAACTGATCTTGACGGTTAAGGTCTAGCTGATCAAAAAGCAGGACATGCAGGGTCTTGTAACAACCATGTATATCTCCGATGACGAATCTTCTACCTGTATTTGAGCGCGCGATTTTTCTACCTATTTACATTCACGATTTTCATACTTTATAAACGGAAGTCACCGCTTCTTGGCCGGTATAGTTTGGCCCAGCTGTACTATCCGCTCCCTGGTAGGAATAGGGTATTGTTAGTTGCCGAGGACCTTTGACGGTAAGCAAGTGATGACGACTGTCATATTCAATTCCTTCTCCTTGAAAATAGTTCCGTAGATGCCGTTTTGAATGGCTCACTCCTTTGAGCAATAAGTTTTCTAAATCTAAATGGGCCAGAAACAGACCTTCAGGTGCCAAATGGCGTAGATACTTGGCCAATATTCCCAACTTGTCTCCCAAATAATGAAGTCCGTGCACCATCGTGATTAAGTCAAATTGTCCAAGAATGGTCCAAGTTCGTAGACTGCTTTGTATCAGTGTTACATTTGGCGCAACGTCCTCTGGAATAGCGGAGAAATGGCCGACTAAGTCGATACCGATGCATTGAAAAGGAATATTATCTTGCTGTAAGGGAGTAGCGGCTTGGATCAAGGCATTCCCCTCACCACAACATAAGTCCAGCCACCGAATTTCTTGCCCTTCTGCCCTGCTTTTAAGAAATTGTATGGGATCAAGCCCTAAATCTTGAGCATAGCTATTCACTCCGATGGCCACTCGGGAGCGGTTCATTCTATTATTGGCGACGACAGCCGTCCACTCTAGTTCTTGATCGGATAGCAGTTTTTTGGACATAGGAAGGTGTAAGAAAAGTGGAGCGCAAATTCTGAAAAATTCGTTGACTAAAGATACGGAGATTTGCTTTAAATAGTTGTCCGTAGTTTCAAACTACGGACAACTATTTGATCTTCTCAATACCCTAGTTGAATCAGTATCATAGCGTACCTGTACTGAATCATCTGATATACTTCTGGAACACACCTAATAAAGTCAGTAGAATACCAAAAGGCATCAAAGCACTAAAGGCGAATAGTATTTCATAGTATAAGGGTAGGAAACCCATGGCTCCCCAGAGCATGCTACCTTGGAGGAAGAGAAGCAGTTCTGATAGTATGATTCCACAGATGAAGGTGATAATCCCGATATTAACCAGCGCTACTTTTCTATCCAGAATACCTCGTTTAAAGGCTAAAGAGAATAGAAAAGCACTGACTACACCCAACAAGACCAAATGGATGAAACCAATAACATAATTCCGAATGGTGTAGGCCAATTCAGCGACAGCAGGTACAGCGACAGCCGCCTGCACTACGATTTTTAATCCAAAAGATAATGCAGCCACCTTTAAAAGCAATCGTTCTAGTCCTTCGAAGCCATTCATGATAGAGGCCCACAAAGGTTGGAGGATTCGAGTGAGCAGCCATAGTGCAAGTAGTTGAATGAGTACGCCTACACTGTTGACAATGAAGATAACCAGTAGTGGTTGTGACCAGGCTACGGCCAAGGCATAGGTCAGAAAGCAGGAAATAACCAATAAATTGAAAAATGGCCGAGTTTTGGGCATTGGTATTTCAATCCCCATGTTTTCGAGTTGTTTAAACAGCAGGGCCAGGACGGCGAAGATGAACCAGCCATTGAATTGAAAATGCAAATAGAATTGGACAGACATATAGTAAAGAGCAGAACCCTTCATGCCCATCGCAATAATAGGGCCCATGCCCCATAGACCTACCGTAGACAATAACATAAATAGGAGTGCAAAACGTAGCAACCGACCAGCAAAGGATTTATCTTCCGACAAGTGTCGCCAAACCCTCCAGACAAAGTAGTAGGAACACAGGATGTGAAGGGTGGAAAAAGAGATGGAAATAGGGCCATATCCCTGAAAAGGAAAACTGAGGAGCATCCCTGCAACGCTCAGCTGTGTAAGCCAAAAGAGTCGATTAAATACCCTACTATTGTTAGCATCTAAGCGGATGAAATTAGGCACGATAAAGCAATAGAGTGCCAAATAGATCCATCCCAGCATGGCTACATGCGAGTGGGCATGTAGAACATATCGGAAATTTAATCCAGCAACTCCATTTACAAAGGCATACCTTAATATTGCACCGAGTGTAGTAGCCAACAATAGATTGATGAGGGCTACTGTGAACCATCGTTTAACCATAGCAAGAAATAGATTGGGAGAGGTCGTGTACGTACTGGACAATAATCTAGTTTTCGTACACGGCCTCGGCAAGGGAAGTGTATCGCTTAATTGCCTACTTCGAGGCCATCGTTGGCATACATGAATTCCAATACTGCTCTGGAATCATCAATAGTCAGGTTTTGATTAGGCATCCTGGTTAAACATTCTTCCAGCAGTTTTTGTGCCGTTGGATCCTCGGCGAGCATGACCTCGACATTGGTAATCATATTCATGATCCATTCTGGCTTTCTCTTAGAAGTAAGCCCGGCCCAGCCCGGCCCTACTACTCGCTTATCCGTTAATTTATGACAAGCAGCACATTTTAATTCATAGATACTTTTGCCTTCATCCACTAAGGCTGGCTTGAGTGGTTCATTGAGTTCGACAGATTTGACTTCTCCAATTCCTTTACCGTCATCGACTTTCGCGACGGGAGGAGGAGACTCAGAATCTTGGTCCGGAGAGGAAGTATTTCCGCTACAAGCATATAGGAATAGCAATGCGAATAGCAGTAGTCCGAATGTGTATTTCATGACAATTTCTGGTTGGTGACGAAATGCCTCTAGATGTTTCTGTTGAGAATTTTCTAAAGACTTAGTTTCTTAGAAATGATCTTTTTGGCCAATTGCCCTACAGTTTGCCCTTGAATCAGTTTCTCTAAACCACTCTTGTAAGAAAGTGCCTTAAAGTGGAGCGGGCATG
>ENA-UENX01000196-UENX01000196.1-marine-metagenome-genome-assembly--contig:-NODE-196-length-31884-cov-157.801639_pt1 | contig 31884 bp, 19 predicted proteins | sample MGYA00237875_ERZ529327 | MGnify/ENA primary metagenome ERZ529327 (study PRJEB26372, sample SAMN05368347) | marine metagenome | biome: cultured habitat; feature: ocean water; material: water; isolation... | reverse complement strand
ATCTGTTGCGACCAATATGGGATTGCTATAGTACTTAAAGATATATGAGATTTCAAAGGACACAATTTTTTTCTAGTGCCAAGAAATTGGCCTTGAAAGTATCAAAGCAGGCTTGTCCCATAGCCAAATTCCTTATTGAGCAACAGTTGTAAGTTGAAAAATGCACTATCACTAAGCTAGATTTGGTATAACTTCTATTATATAAAGTCTGATTATCTAAAAATCAAAAATAGAAAATTTATAATAAAAATTAACTTGAGCAATTCAGGATTTTCTATAAAATAAATCCTATTACACAAAAAATCATTTAAGAATAAAGAATGGAAAAATTTATGAAGCGACTATTAATAGAGGTAAAACATGAAATGGCAATTAGTTATTCCTTTAATATTTTTATCTTTACTGAGTTTAGAGGGAAAAGCGAGCCCTCATGGAGTGAAAATTCAACATCAAATTACTAAAGCAATTAAGATTAATGCTATTTATGATTCTGGAAATCCTTTAAGTAATGCTTCAGTTACAGTTTATGCTCCTAATTTTCCTAATAAACCTTGGTTACAAGGTATGACTGATGAGGAGGGAAATTTTATTTTTGCTCCTGATCATTATCAACCTGGATATTGGGAAATCAAGGTGCGTCAAGCTGGTCATGGTAATTTAGTTAGTGTTCCTTTTCAAGTAGATAAACTGGAGAATTCTCCTAGGAAAAATATCAGTAAAAGTAGTTATTATTTAGCAAGTACAACTAGGGATTATAATCCCATACAAAGAGGACTAATGATAGGTTGTGTTATATGGGGATTTGTAGGAACTTCTTTATTTTTCTGGCGATTTCCAACTCAAGAGCAACCACAAGAAAATCGTTAGACTTTTGTTCCTGACTTTTCCAAATAGTCTATTACAGTTATAATTTTTTCTCAAGTATTTGACTTTCGCGTTTTTTAATTTTAAATTGTCACAATGCATATTTCAGAAGGTATTCTGCCAGCTCAACTTTGTATTAGTGGTTATGGATTTACTTCTCTAATTACCTGGTATTCTCTACGCAAAATTAATCGTCTAGCAAATCCTCAAGCTAGTATTCCCAAAGCTTCTTTATTAACAGCAGCATTTTTTGTAGCTTCTAGTATTCATATTCCTATGCCAATAGGTAGCGTTCATTTAGTGTTAAATGGATTATTAGGAACTTTGTTAGGTTATTATGCTTTTCCAGCCATATTAATTGGCTTATTTTTGCAAGTAATAGTGTTTGGGCATGGTGGTTTAACTACTTTAGGAATTAACGCTATAATTATGGGTATACCAGCAATTTTGGCTTATCAAATATTTCAATTACGTCACATTTTAGGGAATAAAATAAATGAAAATTTATCAATAAAAATTTTAGGGTTTATTGCTGGAGCAACTGCTATTGGAGTTTCTAGTTTAATATTTTTTAGTTTAATTATTACAAATATTCCGTCTGGATTTAATACTTCATTAGAGGAGAAAGCAATTTATGGATTAATGATTTCTCATATTCCTTTGATGGGAATAGAAGGAATTTTAACTGCTATGATAGTCAGTTTTATGCATCGAGTCATGCCAGAACTTTTACCTTCTTAAATAAGTGAAAAGCCAGAATTTAGGGAGTTTATTCCTTCCTTTTTTTTATCTTTTTCATTCTTAGTAAGGCTATATATAGTAATACAAAAAAAGTGTTAGGAAATTAAAAAATGAAATCCTTGACAACTAATAGTTATGACTTGAGCTAATAGCTAATACCTGTTTGTGGAGTATTTCGGAATAGAAATACTTAAAGCTAGATTAGGTAATGAGGACTGATACAGTAATGAAATTTGCCCTAGATGAATACGCTAATTTAAACTCCCCAATACATAGATGGGACGTAAGATATAAACTTATTGGTTTAATCTCATTAATGTTTGCATTCGCTACAGTTAATAGTTGGTATCTAATTCCATTAATGTTGTTCCTAAGCATTATTCTTTATGGAATCTCAAAACTACCTCTATCATTTTTAGCTAATCGGTTACGTTATCCAGGATTTTTTTTGTTAGGAGTAATCTTTTTATTACCTTTTCTATCTGGTCAAACTATTGTTTGGCAATTGGGATTTCTGACAATTCGCCAAGAAGGATGTCTGGCAGTTATATTAATTGTTAGTCGTTTTTTTGCTATTATGACCACTTGTTTAGTTTTATTCGGTACAAGTTCATTTTTAACAACTTTAAAAGGGATGAGCAACTTAGGAATTTCTCCCATTATTACGGATATGTTGATGTTATCTTATCGTTATCTTTTTGAACTATCCAATCAACTAAAAATGATGCTGAATGCCACTAAATTACGGGGTTTTAAAAAGAGCAAAATTAGTTGGAGAAATTTATCAGTTTATGCTGCTCTTACGAGTAGTATTATAGTAAGAAGCTATCAACAAGCAGAGCGAGTTTATAAAGCAATGTTATTACGTGGTTATGGCAATCTATCCAATAATAAAAGTCATCCCCAATACTCTACTTCCAAAAATGGTTTTCAATTTGGCTCTGATGTAATATATTTATTTATATCTCTGATAGTTGCTGTTAGTTTGATCGTTATAGAAATGTTTTTGGGCTAGACTTTGAAAATTATTCAATCCTGATTGAAAATCTACTTTACCTAAGTTACTCATAGTAAATGTGTTTAAGAACTTCAAAAAAAAGCTGTTTACATAAGGTGCTACATGGAAATACTGTACCTGATTAAAGTGAAAATAGTTATAATATTTACTCAACTTACTACTTAATATTGCTCAGTAGTTAATAAAATTCTTATTCCTATGTTAATAATTAGTTATTTATCAAATGCAAGAGGATAAATCACAAGCTGGAGTCTATGTTAAAAACCTATTATTTCAATATTCTCAAAATGATCCTATTTTACACAATCTTTCATTGACAATTAAACCAGGGGAAAGAGTTGCTTTATTAGGTTCTACGGGTACAGGTAAAAGCACTTTTATGGAAACTTTAGTAGGATTGAAAAAAGCTTTATCTGGTGAAATTTGGATTCAAGGAATTCTCCTAGAACAAAAAACTTTATCTCAAGTGCATAGTCAAATAGGTTTTTGTTTCCAAAATCCTGATGACCAATTATTTATGCCTACTATTTTAGAGGATATAACTTTTGGTCCGCTTAACTATGGTTTACCCCTAGAAACTGCTAAAGAAGTTGCTCAAAATTTGTTAGTAAAATTTGGTTTAGAAAAATATGCACATCGTTCTGTTTATGAACTTTCAGGAGGTCAAAAAAGATTGGCAGCTTTAGCAGCAGTTTTAGCATTAAAGCCAGAAATTTTAATATTAGATGAACCAACTAATGGCCTTGACCCTTTATGGCGTCGCAACTTAGCTGAAATTATTTTACAATTACCAATGCAAATTATTTTAATTGCTTCTCATGATTTAAACTGGGTTAGCAAGGTAACTGAACGTGCTTTAATTTTACAGTATGGTCAAATTCAAGTAGATACTTCTACGGAAAATATTCTCCGAGATACTTCAATTCTTGAATCCTATGATTTACCTTTTAATTATTAAAGTAAGAAGTAAGAAAAAAAGATTAATAATTTAATTTTATCTAGCTTGAGAATTAAATGAGTTATGGCACTACAAATTTAGGTTTTTGACATTGGTAAATCTTATTGGCATAGTATTTTGGTGCCGAAAATTTACGAGGGAAATTTTTTGAAATTTTAATTTCCCCTCTTAGAGGCTAGGGGAGATTAATTTTAGAGTAGCCCCCAGCACTATGATAATTAATGGTGAAATTTATGGGTTGTTTCGTAATAAAGAAGTATGGCTAAATCTTTAATAATTTCCTCGTTTTTAAAATAATTTCCGTACTTTTTATTTGCTGTTTCTATGCAAAGTTTCATAATTTCTGATGATTCGTCAATATAGTGAGCGATCGCTTTTTCTTTTTCTTGTTTTGTATGATTATGATGTCTCAAATCTGGGTGTGGTCCCACTACAGTTTCCGAAGTAACCTTAATATCTTTTCCGACTGGATGAACTATTTTTTTCACTCGTCTTTTTTGAACTTCTTCGGCAAAACCAGATGCAATTATACCTGCTGGTAAAGCAAAAATTCCAATACCTAAAAAAGCTACAGTAGCACTCAATAATTTACCTAAATGAGTTACAGGATAAACATCTCCATAACCCACAGTTGTTAAAGTTACTACTCCCCACCACATAGTCTCTAAAATACTAGAAAATTTATTGGGTTGTACTTCACTTTCTACTAAAAACATGAGACTTGAGACAAAAACTAAGACAAAAATTACTACCAGTAATGTAGCTATTAGTTCTTCTTTTTTGGCAGCTATAACCTTAAAAATAGTTCGTAATGATTCTGAATATCTACTAATTTTAAATAGACGAAATAAACGTAGTAGAAGAGTAAATTTTATAAACTCTAAACTTGGAAATAATACTTGTAAATAAAATGGTAAAATGGCTACAATATCTATTAGTGCCAAGGGTGTAATTACATATCTTAATCTGCCATAAATTGGATGATTGTATTTAGGATTAACTGTACATATCCATATTCTGATCAAATATTCTATAGTAAAAAATATAGTTACAAGTATTTCGATTAATTTTAACTGTTCAGGATAATGCTGTGAAAATTTGGGAGATGTATCTAAAATAAATGCAATCACACTAATGCTTGTTAAGATAGTAATTATCAAATCATCTAGTAAGCTTAAAAAGTTTTTGGGATTGGAATATTCAAAAATATAGTAAATGTTTTCTTGCCAAGATTGGCATTGAAGTTTTTTTCGTATATTTATCATTTTTTTTATATTGTATAAACTGATCATATTTACATTTATTTTTTGATAGTTTATTACTGGGGAGTAAAAAGTTATCCTAAAAAACTATTGGCGTTAAAGGCTGAAATTATTATAGGAATTGGCTGGCAGCATTTATAGTTTTTTTGAGAAAATTTCTAACCTTGAGATAGATGTAAGCCAAAGCTCGCAATAGTTATTCCCAGCACTTACCATTGTCTAGTTTATTAGTAATTCTTAAATTCCTCAAATATGGCAAACTATCCCTAGTAAATTTATCTGAGGATTTATAGTTTTTTTCACATTGATCAAACAAAGTTGGCTACTATTAAAAGGGATAGCTGTAACAAAATACAATTGCTTTTTTTGGTAACTTTACTTGACTAATCAACTAATACTAACTACTAGCACTAATAGCACTAAAAAGTAGATAGATTGTGTACAAGTCTATATTGTCATTATTCACGGTGATTTAATTGTATTTTAGCAATTAGTGAACTTATAGCAACCTATTTAGTTTTTTTATCTAGCCTATACCATAACTTGTTTCAATAAAAAAAATAAATATTTGAAATAATATTGTTATATTTAAGACTTGTTTGTTTAATAATTTAATGTTATAATTACATTTTTTAATAAATAAAAATTATCATAAAAAAAAGAAAGAAAATTTTTAGTCAATTCTCTTGTTTTCAGTAGAACTAAATTATTAATTATTAATTATTGAAGCGTCTAATTTTCTATATTTCATAAGGATGTATACTACCTCTAAAAAAAAGAATACACTATCGTGAAGTAGATCTCAAGCCGAGATATTTAAAAATAGCTATTGTCATTTATGTTAGAGAGCTATTTTTATTATTTTCCCTTTTTATCAATATTTACTCTAACTTCTGGAGAGGTGACAGATAAGAATAAAAAGCTTAACTAACAAAGCTTGCAGGTTTTCTAAATTTCTAATAATTAAGCCGTTTGTGAGGGAAAATAGCTATTAATTTATCAGCTTCTTCTGGAAAATTTCCAAAGAATTAAACTAAGTTTGACCTCTATTTCCTGTCTAAAAATGGCTATGTCGTTGATATTTTCTCCTTTTTTATGTAGGACAATTTACATAGTTTGCTACTCCTTTTTCACAAATTATTTTTCCTACAATTAAGGATTGAGAGTCAGCTAAAGTTATCAATAATATTCAATAATCGTTTTTCTTTGACTTAAGTTCCTTCGAGATTATAGCCCCAACTTTTAAAATATCAGAACATTTATTCAATGCCTATTCATTTTTTATTAAGCATTTATTGTCCTTTATAAATCCGAAAAATTCGTGAGAATAAACTACGCTTATTCTGCTTTTATACCGCGATATTTTCTTTTCTATTCACTCACAAAATTTACGAGCCCAAAACTTATGGATTTAGTTACTTTGACTCCTTGTAAATACATAGATATACTTGGTTTTCTTCCTAATTATTTCAGAGCTATCCACAGTTCTTTTTCTCTTTACTATTTACAGACTTTTTTTCAATCTCACATATAAATACGTCTTTTCTTGATCTTTTAATCACTTAGCTAGTTCCATTCTACAAAATTATCTCTCTCCTAACATTACTTTTTGAGAATTTGAGAATAAATTTAATACCATAGATAATACCTTTTCTGGCTCGGAAAAGTTACTGTTACCTTTTTTTCTAAATTAGTGATGTAAATTGGTATGCTGCGACGCCGATAGACTAGACTAAAAACTAACAAATTTACCACATCCTACCCCGTCCTATCTATCACTAAATACAAAATTTATCTTTCTTGAAAACTATGATTAACTCAATCTTTAATCTAATGTTAACACAAAGTTTCAAATTTAATATTCACATTCGATAAAAACCTTTGCAAACTCCGACAACAACTCTGAAATTTAATATATTTTGGTATTTGATTAGCTAAGGTTTCTAACCTTACCCACTTATGGTATTGAATTAGAAAAATTATTATTTTAACATGACAGAGATATTTTTGGTTAGTTAATTTCCTATGTGTTTACGGTACTATTAGGGTCATTTATTCATTCTTATTAAATCAGCCTTGTTAACAATATCTAAGCTCATCTTTTTTTACCATGTTTTGGTCAATCATTAAGAATGAAGGCTTTTTAACCCTTTTATCACCCTCCTAGCTCTAACCTTTGTCTTCCCTGGGAGCGACAAATTTTCTAAGCAATTTTCCTAGATTATGTAACAAAAATCATAATCTTTAATATTAACTATTTTGAGGATTTATTGCACATAAACTAAATATTGACATTTACTTAAAACTGATCTAATGTAAGACAAAATAATTCTTAACAAGTTGTCAATTTACAAGGTAAAAAAAAATCAAATGGCACGATTAAAAAGTTTTACCGTATTATCAGCGGATACATTTGCAGAAGGTCCCCCATCAGGAAAATTTATTGAAACAAATAATCGAGATGTACCATTTGATAGTCAACCAGTCCAAGGGTTTAGTGGTGTTGAGTTTGCTCCCGGTAGCGAAGATGGCAGTACTTATTGGTTTCTATCTGATAATGGTTTTGGCTCTCAAGGAAATAGTGCTGATTATTTGCTCAGACTATATAAAGTTAACCCGAACTTTGCTGGAGCAGAAAATGGCGATACTAAGGTTGAGGTTCAAGATTTTATTCAACTAGCAGATCCTAATAATCTTATACCCTTTGATATTTTCAATGAAGATACAAGCGATCGCTTCTTAACTGGAGCTGACTTTGATACAGAGTCTTTTGTTATAGATAATAATGGAGATATTTGGGTCGGAGACGAATTTGGACCTTATATTTTACACTTCGATAGCACGGGAACTTTGCTTGAGGCTCCCATTGCCACACCCAACATAGAAATTTCTTTTAACTCTCTGAGTGGGGAAGCGCCTTTAGTCATTGGACACCGGGGTGCAAGTGGTTCTCGTCCCGAACATACTCTAGAAGCTTATAGACTAGCGATCGAAAAAGGTGCAGATTTTATTGAACCAGACCTGGTAATTACTGCCGATGGTGTGCTTATTGCCCGACACGAACCACTGTTAGACGATACTACAAATGTTGCTGAAGTATTCGCTTCAGAACGTCAAAGCACTAAGTTTCTTGATGGAGTAGAAACTACTGGCTATTTTGCTGAAGATTTCACCCTTGAAGAAATCAAACAATTACGCGCTGTTCAACCTCGAGATTTCCGTGATCAATCTTTTAACGGTCAATTTGAAATTCCCACCTTCCAAGAAGTTATCGAGTTGGTACAAAAAATGGAAGAATCTGGGTTTGAGGTCGGTATCTATCCGGAAACTAAACATCCTACGTTCTTTGACCAACAAGGTTTATCCTTAGAAGAACCTCTAATTCAAACCCTACAAAATACAAGTTTCACTGACCCAGATCGTATTTTCATCCAGTCGTTTGAGTTTGCTAACTTAATTGACTTACAAAAACAGTTGAATGCTCAAAGTCTCGGTGATATTCCTTTAGTTCAACTGTATGGAAATACTACAGAAGGAGCAGATCCAAACAGTACCTTTTCTTCCCCCTTCGACATTAGGTTTAATGTTGCTCAAGATAATGACTTAGCAGCTATCTATGGTCAAGAATTCCTAAATGCAGTAGAAGTTTCTCTCTCAGAAAATACAGTTTATGCAGACCTTGACAGTGAAGAATTTCTGAAAGTTATTAGTGGTATATATGCAGAAGGTGTTGGAACTTGGAAGAATAACATTCTGTTGCGTGAGTCCCTTGATACTCGAGTCGATGGTAACGGAGATGGTGTAGCTGAAATAAGTACCCAGTTAACAGGAGAAATTACTTCCTTTATCGAAGATGCTCACGATGCAGGTTTACAGGTTCATCCCTACACTTTACGGGATGAAGAGCGTTACCTTACCCTCAAGCCTGATCTAGAAGCTTTTGGCACAGGAACACCTCAAACTGCGGAGGAGGAATTTCAACAACTAATAGATATAGGTGTAGATGGTTTCTTTACTGACTTCCCTGGGACAGGTCGTAAAGTTCTAGAACAAAACGACTCTAATGATGAAGTTCGCTCTCCCCAAAACCCAGAAATTTCCTTTAACTCTCTGAGTGGGGAAGCGCCTTTAGTCATTGGACACCGGGGTGCAAGTGGTTCTCGTCCCGAACATACTCTAGAAGCTTATAGACTAGCGATCGAAAAAGGTGCAGATTTTATTGAACCAGACCTGGTAATTACTGCCGATGGTGTGCTTATTGCCCGACACGAACCACTGTTAGACGATACTACAAATGTTGCTGAAGTATTCGCTTCAGAACGTCAAAGCACTAAGTTTCTTGATGGAGTAGAAACTACTGGCTATTTTGCTGAAGATTTCACCCTTGAAGAAATCAAACAATTACGCGCTGTTCAACCTCGAGATTTCCGTGATCAATCTTTTAACGGTCAATTTGAAATTCCCACCTTCCAAGAAGTTATCGAGTTGGTACAAAAAATGGAAGAATCTGGGTTTGAGGTCGGTATCTATCCGGAAACTAAACATCCTACGTTCTTTGACCAACAAGGTTTATCCTTAGAAGAACCTCTAATTCAAACCCTACAAAATACAAGTTTCACTGACCCAGATCGTATTTTCATCCAGTCGTTTGAGTTTGCTAACTTAATTGACTTACAAAAACAGTTGAATGCTCAAAGTCTCGGTGATATTCCTTTAGTTCAACTGTATGGAAATACTACAGAAGGAGCAGATCCAAACAGTACCTTTTCTTCCCCCTTCGACATTAGGTTTAATGTTGCTCAAGATAATGACTTAGCAGCTATCTATGGTCAAGAATTCCTAAATGCAGTAGAAGTTTCTCTCTCAGAAAATACAGTTTATGCAGACCTTGACAGTGAAGAATTTCTGAAAGTTATTAGTGGTATATATGCAGAAGGTGTTGGAACTTGGAAGAATAACATTCTGTTGCGTGAGTCCCTTGATACTCGAGTCGATGGTAACGGAGATGGTGTAGCTGAAATAAGTACCCAGTTAACAGGAGAAATTACTTCCTTTATCGAAGATGCTCACGATGCAGGTTTACAGGTTCATCCCTACACTTTACGGGATGAAGAGCGTTACCTTACCCTCAAGCCTGATCTAGAAGCTTTTGGCACAGGAACACCTCAAACTGCGGAGGAGGAATTTCAACAACTAATAGATATAGGTGTAGATGGTTTCTTTACTGACTTCCCTGGGACAGGTCGTAAAGTTCTAGAACAAAACGACCCTAATTTGGCTACTTCCAGCGGTTATAAAGGTATGGCATTCAGTCGCGATCGCCAAACTTTCTATCCTTTATTAGGGGGTACAGTTGAAGGCGATCCAGATAATGCTTTACGAATTTACGAGTTCGACTCTGTTTCTAGCTCTTTTGAGGAGGAGCTAGTTGGTTTCTATCCTACTGATGTTACTGGTCATACTATCGGTGACTTTACTCCTATTAATGAAAGTGAATTTTTAGTTATTGAACTGGATGATCGTCAAGGGAATGAAGCTGAGTTCAAAAAAATATTTAAAATTGACATTTATGAAGTTGATGATCAGGGTTTTGTTGAAAAAGAGGAAATTGTAGACTTATTAGATATTGAGGATCCTAATGACCTTAATGGTGATGGAGATACTAGCTTTAACTTCCCTTTTTCCAGCATTGAGAATATGTTAGTTATTGATGAAAACACTATTCTGGTTGCCAACGACAACAACTATCCTTTCTCCAAAAGCCGAGGAGATGATATTGATAATACCGAAATAATTCAGATAGAGCTAGAACAACCTCTCCTTGTTGATAAGGGTTTGCTAATTAAAGGTACTCCTAAAACAGAGCGTCTCATTGGTGGTGTTGGAGACGATACTATTATCGGTTTGAATGGCGCGGATACCTTAGCAGGTCGTATTGGTAATGATCAAATAATTGGTAGTCGTGGCAATGACTTATTGTTGGGTCAGGATGGTAATGATGAACTTCAAGGTCGTCAAGGCAACGATCACCTCTTGGGTGGTGATGGTGATGATCAGTTAAATGGTGGTCAAGGGCGTGATCGCATCAATGGCGGTCCTGGTGATGATACTTTGACTGGTGGTGCAAGTATTGACCGCTTTATCTTCAATAGTAATGAAGAATTTGAGTCTGATAATTTTGGTATTGATACTATCAATAATTTCCAACTAGACCTCAGGACAAATGAAGATGGAAACCAAGGCGACTTAATTCTTCTTGATAAGTCAAGCTTTACTGAGCTTAATAGTACTGCTGGAATTGGTTTTAGTGTTAATAATGATTTTGAAACCGTTAACACTGATAATAGTGTAGATGACTCTGATGCTTTCATTGTTTATAGTGAAAAGTCTGGAGGTCTATTCTACAATGTAGATGGTGAGTCTACTCAGTTTGCTATCCTTGATGGTGCTCCCAATATTACTGAGGATAATTTCCAAATTAGAAATTAGGGAGTATATTTAACAACGGTTTTGAACTCACTAGACTCAGGTAGGTACGTTTCATAAAACGTCCGGTTCTGTTTTTAATATGATGTCCGGATAATAAGTAATATTATGTCCGGAACATCAGTGATCAAAAAACTAAGGACCGTAACTGTCAATTCTATCCTTCTGCTGAGAGCCATAGAGCCTCCTAGGAAAACCCTCCAAAGTGTAAGCATTTAACTGGAGATAATATTATAGCCCACATTCTCTACTTCAATTTTTAGCATAAAAATTAGTATAAAATCAGTAATTTGCTTAAGTATTTATACTATAAAAATTATCTTCATTTACCTTGAGCAGGAGTCAAATTATTAGGGAGATATTAATAGTAATTAAGCAAATTAACCTTGAAAACGCTATATGTAGTTGCGAATGGCATTTACCTTGACTGGATGTAGTGCTCGTGCGTAGGTTATGATTAAATATAAATACTTACTCAGTAGTATTTATTACCAAGAACTAACAACAATAGTAAACCCTTCCCAATAATAAAGATGAGATAAATTTTGATTCTTAATATTTGCGAACGCCGAGGGTAATTTCACCACACCACGAGTGTTGCTTCCCCTCAACTCCCGATATGTAATAACCACCTTCCCTTGCAACATTGCTAACTGCGCCTGTCTTAATGCCTCTGACTTGATCTTAGCATCATTCAAATGAGTATAAAACTCTGTCATTAACCCCAATGTACCTTGATCACTCACGGACCAAACACTCGTTTCTGTTCGTAGCCAAGCACTATGATCTCCTACCAACAATGGCATTTGGTTGATATAAACTGCAATCAATTTATATTGTTATTGATGACAATTTTCGAGAGCCTTGATGGTAGCTGTGCCATTGTCTGGGATATGCTGGGGACAAAGATAATTATGCAGTTCCAGTTGGGACTAGGGCTTAACATTACTGCATCAGTCAGTTCAAAAACAGCATCCTTGGCATTTTCCAATAAATGATCAACTTGATTACGAAATGATTTTAACGTGAAATCAAGCATTTGAGCAAAATAATTTTAATTTAATGCCTGATTTTATCTTTAGAGTTGTTCCTAAATAGATGGTAAAAAGACATCAAACTCAGACATAGCAATTATTTATAGCATTTTGAATAAACAATACCTACCATCCTGAAGAGACAGAGGTTTTGAAGAATTTTTAAATTATAAAGCCACAGCTCTTTTGATTATTGTTGACAAAGAAGTTGAATAGTCTGAGTATCAGTATCACTGATGAGTATGATAGTGGGTTAAAAAATTATTATGCCCCTCAATGCATGTCAACTAATGTCAAATCTTGTTTCTCACATCTGTTGATGGTTTCAATTTTTTTTAATTCTTTTCTTAATAGCACCTTCAAGTATTTAGTCTAAATTCCAGTTCTTACAGCAGTGCGACAAGCAGACAATACCAACAAATCAACCGATGGCTTATTCCAAAACAACTCCCGCACTTAGTCTAACTTTATTTCTTCAGTATCCCATAGCTGAATATAAAAATTACTGGTTTTTCCTCTACGGTACAAAAATCAAGAAATTCTTTTAAATTTGTCATTTCAACACAAAAAAGCAGTAGGAATTTTACCTATAAGGACATAAGAGTTATCTGCAAATCGAAATTAACTTCACTATTTTAACTTCGGGCAACCCTTTATACACAATTTTCTAGTTTATTAGTGGGACTTACAGAATATAGATCGAAAATAAATATTAAACACTATATATAGTTTCCTGGCGTAAGTCCTACTATAATAACTATTCAACCGGACAGTAGTGATATTAAGTCTGGTAGCATTAGTATAATTAGGTTTTGTAGGGGCGTTTTCCTGTAGAATGCTACCTAAACATCTTGGGAAGAATTCAGAGTTATTCGCTCCTACTAAGCCGTCTAACTTGGTTCTGGAATTGTAATATCTATAGAAGTAATTTCAATCCCATCTCCCAAAGTACTCAGAGGCGGTTGAATTGCTTCTTTATTACCCACAACTAAAGTTACCATTTTCTCAGGTTGCAAATATTTTTGAGCAACTCTTTGCACATCTGCAACTGTAATTTTTTCCAATTCCTGGCGATAACGAAAAATAAAATCTTGAGGATAATCATAATATTCATATCGCATCAAACGGGATAAAGTTTGAGCTGGGTCTTGAAAGTTGAAAATAAATGAATTGAGTGCCGAATCTTTAGCCCGCTTAAGTTCCTCTTGTGTAATAGGTTGAGTGCGGATAAGTTCAATTTCTTCATTAATAGACTGGATAAATGCGACAGTTGCATCCGAACGAGTTTGACCACCAGCGACGAATACTCCTGGATAATCATAATTAGCACTCCAATAAGCAGAAACAGAATAAGCTAAACCTTGGCGGGATCTAATATTATTGAGCAAGCGCCCCCCTAAACCATTCAGGATGCTATTCATTACACTCAAAGCTGTATAATCAGGATTATCTAATTTTCCGCCTAAATGACCCATTTGTATATAACTTTGATTTAGCTGAGGTTGTTCTACAAAAAATATATTACCAACTTCAGCCTGAGTAACTTTTGGTAGAGGAAACTTCAATGCTTGACGACTTGGTTGCCAGTCCCCTAGTTTTTCTGTGACCAGCGATCGCATCTGTTTAGTATTAAAATCTCCCACTATTCCCAAAATCATATTCTCAGGATGAAAATATTTGGTATAGAAATCAATTAAATCTTCCTGGGAAATATTATTGAGAGTTTCATATTCAACAGTTCTAGCATAAGGACTTTCTCTTCCATAAATCAATTTTTGGAACTCGCGACTAGCAATAGATCCAGGATCATCATTGCGACGAGCAATGTTACCTTGCCATTGTTGTTTGGCAAGGTCTAGTTTTTCCTCAGTAAATACAGGTTCGCGAATTACCTCAGTAAATAATTCAAAAACTTTTGCCAAGTCTTCAGTAAGACAACTAAACCTAGCACTACCAGCAGTACCCCCGATACCTGTTTCTACCGCTGCCGCTTTTTGTTCAAGTAGTTGGTTTATGTATTCAGAAGAGTGTTGAGTTGTACCTCCTGTACGCATAACAGTTCCAGTTAAGTTTGCTAAACCTACTTGATTTTCTGGTTCAAATCTTGAACCTGTACGAAATAAAGCACGTCCACCAATTAGAGGAAGCTCATGGTCCTCCATTAAATATACAACTATGCCATTTTCAAGTTTAAAGCGAGTGTATTCAGGCAGCTCTAATTTTGGTAATGGTGGAAATTCTAGTTCAGTGTAATGTTTTGGTGGTGTTATAGCTATAGCTGGCATCCTTCCTAAAATATATAATAGGATTACTATTACTAAAAATGCTATTAAGAAAAGCTTTGATCTAGTAATTTTCTTTTGGTGAGAGAGCATAATTTGTTTTTGTTAGATTTAGACGTAAAAGTTCATTATTGTCAGCTGCGTATTTACAGCTAAAATTTAAACTGTAACAGGTATGAGTGGAAACCTTTGTCACGCCAAACTTTATATCCAGTGTAACAGGTATGAGTGGAAATCTTTGTCACGCCAAACTTTATATCCAGTATACTTATCGACGGAGCGTTAAGGCGCCACATAATTTTTAACTGTTAAACCGTAGTTTGTGGTAGGCAGCTAAAAACCCTTGCTAGACAGAAAAAGCTAAAATGGTGCTATCAGCCTATATTTGGTAGGATAGAACGTAGCAATTCCCCTCATAATAAGCAAACCATAATAAGGGGCGTCTTAGATTTTACTTAGTTCAAAAAATACCTTTTTAGGTGTGTCAGTCCACTACTAGAGTTCTACCATTAGATCAACTCTGCTTAGGAGTAGAATGTGATCAGAAAGCCAGTTTGTGGGATAACAAATATCAGTAAATACTTTCCCCCGAATCAAATCTACTTTATTTAACCGATACTACCAAACTTAATTTTGCTTAGAAAGTAGTCTAGCAATAGTTCGGTTTTCTGGTACAAAAGTTTTTTGAGCTATACGTTGAATATCTTCCCTAGTTACAGCATTAATAATATCCAACTCTTTAAATAAATTTTGCCACGAACCTGTTTTAACTTCGTAGTCCAACAGAGCAGAAGCCATACCCATGTTAGAATCTAGAGAACGTAACATACCTGCCCGCGCTTGAGTCTTTACCCGCTGTAACTCTTGTTCAGAAACTAGCTCTGTTTTCAACCTTTCAATTTCTGCTTGCAAAGCTGCTCCTACTTCATCTATATTACTATTAGGAGCAGTCATAGCATAGAATAGTATCAAATGTGGGTATTTACTTCCCGGATAACCACTAAACCCTCTAGCTACAAGTGCAACTTGTTGTTTCTCAACTAATGACTGATAGAGGCGAGAAGTACGACCATCACTCAAAATACTAGTAATCATATCATAAATTACACTATCAGGATGATTCATTGCTGGTCGATGATAACCCTCTATATACCAAGGTTGGGATGGCAACTCCATCGTTACTTCCCGCGTCTCAGCTTGAGTAGGCTCAACAACATTAAGTCTTGGGGGTTTTTGTTTGACTTTGTAGCGACCGAAGTATATTTTTGCTAACTTTTTAACTTCCTTAGGGTTAACATCTCCCACTATTGCTACATTTAAGTTACTAGGAACATAGTGAAGATCGAAAAAATTCCGAACATTCTCTCTGGTTAAATTTTGTATTTCTTTTGAATAACCAATGATCGGGCGACCATAAGGATGTACCAGAAAAGCTTTACGGAGGAACTCTTCTAATATTTGGGCAACGGGTGAATTTTCGGTGCGCGATCGCCTCTCTTCCAGAATTACTTGTTTTTCTTTATAAAATTCCCTAAATACTGGTTCTAGAAATCTTTCTGACTCTAAAGACATCCATAATTCTAGTTTATTAGCAGGTAAGCTATAAAAGTATTGAGTGTAGTCTGCGGAAGTGGCAGCATTTAGTCCTACTCCTCCTGCTTGTTGGACAATTTTCGAGAATTCATTTTGATTAACATATTCAGATGCCAAGTTTTGAGCTTTCTCAAAGTCTGCTTTTAGTTTAGCAACCTCTTCAGTTTTGCCATCTATTTTACTTTGCTGAATTTGTGCAAATATCCTATCTAAATTATCTAAAATAGGTTTTTCTGCTTCATAGTCTTTTGTGCCAATTTTTTTTGTACCTTTAAAAGCTAAATGTTCGAGGTAGTGAGCTACACCTGTTTTGCCGTCTGGCTCGTTGGCTCCACCCACATCCGCATAGATGACAAAGGAAATAACAGGAGCACTATGTCGTTCCAGAACGATGAATTTCATGCCATTATTGAGGCGAAATTCTGTGACTTTTTTAATTACTCGGTCTAAGTAGGGTTTGATTGAGATTTCTCCTGAAGATTGATATTCTCTAGCTATGGCCATCATTGGTACAAGGCCAAAACAGAAGAGACATAAAACAGTTACGCAAAGGCCAAATTTTAATGATTTGCGAATCGAGCTATTTGGGAATGGGGTATTAAAGTTAGCCTTGTCCAGTAAAGAACTGATTAATTTTTTAAACCAGCAAGGAAATAATATAACTTGAGATAATAAGTTTTTCAACATATCCAATTATTACTTAGGTTTTTTCTGTTGGTTTTGGGTATACTTTTCTAGTTTAAAGCTAAACATCAGTAATTAAATCAAATCAATTCAATTTATCTAAAGTTAATTATATTCTGGAGTATTAGGAAATTGATGTTGGTCTGAGTTCTATAAGTAAATGTTTCTAGCTGTAACCTTTTGAAAACTAAAGATTGTCGAAAAAATTTCGTTTGTACTTGATTGTATACTTAATGGTGATAGAATTACATTAATGTTTTTTTCAAGCATCAAAAATCTATTTAAATAAGTCAAATAAAATATTTATGAATATGAATTTTAAATCATCCAATCCAGCTTCTTCTTTAGCTTTACCCCCTGGGGATTTAGGATTACCTTTTATTGGACAAAACAAAAAAATCTTCAAAAACCCTCAAAATTTTATAGAAGAAGTTTATCAAAAATATGGTCCTGTTTATAAAACCAACTTTCTCGGTAAAAATTTTATTTACTTTCAAGGATATGAAGCTATTAAATTTATTTTAACTAATGAAAATAAATACTTCACATACTCTCAAATTTTGAGAAATTATCAAAGAATATTCGGTGAAAATGACATTACTGTTTTAGCAGGTAAAGAACATAGAGAGAGACAAAAAATATTAGCTAAAACCATCAAAAGTAAAAACTTAAATAATTATATTGATATTATTCATGATTTGAGTCAGAGCTATTTTTTAAAATGGATTAAATCTGATTATGTAGACTTATATTCTGAAATAAATAATTATACTTTAGATATGATTTTGAAATTATTGCTAGGTATAGATTATGCTTCAAAAAGTGAGATTAGTAATTATTTAAAAGATATGAGTTCAGGATTAAATACTATACCTGTAGTATTTCCTTGGACTAAATTCGGTAGTGCTTTAGAAAGCAAGAATAAGTTATTTAATCAATTTGAACAAATCATTGTCAGAAGAAAGAAAGAAAATAATTTTGGTTCAGATATATTAGGCATATTACTGACAGTTCAAGAACAAATGAATTATGAACTAACTCCAAGAGAAATAGTAGGGCAAATGGTTAATCTTTTATCATTAGGAAAAAAGGAATTAAGTTCAGCATTAAGTTCTTTTTTCATCTTAACATCTGAACATTTAGATGTTTTAAAATTACTTCAAATAGAACAAGAAAAAATGGATGTTTCAGAACCATTATCTTTAGATAAATACAAGAAAATGGTTTATCTAGAACAAGTAATTAAAGAAGTATTACGGCTAGTACCTCCTGTTAGTGGTGGACTTAGAAAAATTATTGAAGATTGTTCTTTTCAAGGATTCCGAATTCCTAAAGGGTGGCATGCATATTATTACATTAGTTCAGTTCTTAAAGATCCAGAAATATATAAGCAACCAGAAATATTTAATCCAGAAAGGTTTAACCCTACTAATGCTGAAGATAAAAAGAAACCTCTTTGTTATATCCCATTTGGAGGTGGCGCCAGGGAGTGTATAGGTAAAGAATTTGCTTATTTGGTCATCAAAATCTTTATATCTGCCCTACTAGATAATTGTAGTTGGAAATTTAAAGAGAATCAAGATTTGACAATTAATACATTTCCTGTTGCTCGTCCAGCTCATAAAATAGAAGTTTGCTTTACACCAAAATAATTAGGATTAGAAAAGTTTTGGAACAGGTTAAATTTAGCCATAAGAGTAAAGTTATTCAGCACTATGAGTGAATTATTTTGACTGCTATAAAGACAATTTATGGCATTACATAAATATAGGATGGCTTTAATAGATTTGTGGGATAGGTATCTTAACCGTCACTTATATTTTCAGCTAGTGTATGAATGCAAATCTTACTTGTATTCATACAAAATTCTGACATAATATCAGCAATCAAAACGGTTAATATTAAATAAGTTGTTAAATAAGTTTAGTTCAGTTTAATGCTAGTGTTTAGTTGCAAAACTTAGTAATATTATTTTTTTATTACCTTCTTTTAGTTCAAAGGTTTTTATCGGCTCAATAAGTATATTAATTTATGCAATTAGACACTAGATATGAGTTTAGATACACAAAATAACTACAACAATTATATTTGAAATTTTAAGATTAAGTACAGGTAATAAGGGCAGTCTGTCTAGAAATATTTCAGCTTCCAATAGTAATAGTTAAGAATTAATTAATAATTATAGATTTTTTTTGCAATCTACCCATACCTGTTTTATTCTCTAAGCTTAGTCAGGAAAAGATAAAGATTAGAGTATTTTTTGCTCATTTATAGGTGCTTTTTTGTTAAATGAAATAGCTCTGCAATTCACCAAAGATAGGCATAAATATAGTATCTTTTCCTTTTTTTTTAATATTGGTAATTCAACTTTTATAACAGGACTTACCATAACTACTATATATAGTAAGAGGTCTTACATAAGGTTAATAATTTCAGATGGGTGGGTAAGTCCTAGAGAATAAATGAGTTTAATCTTTATATATAAATTTTAGCTGTCGGTAAAGCTTAGTAACAAAAATTAAATATATTTGATCTTAGTTTATTAAACTTTATTTAATTTAAACTAAAATTTAAAATAATTGAAAATTTTTTTAATGGTAGCTAAAAGTAAGTTAACCTCTTAAAGTATAGCTTGTAGAGTATAAAAAAAATATATAAAATCTAACAAAAAAAGCTATTTTGTCAATTATCAATGCTGAATCATTAAGCATTCGCCAGGAGGATAATTATGTCAGAAAAAGTCGCTTCAAATGTCAGGAATATTGCCATAGTAGGCCCTTATTTAAGTGGAAAAACAACATTACTAGAAAGCCTATTATCAATTACAAAAGCAATATCCCGTAAAGGCAGTGTTAAAGATGGTAACACCATTGGAGATGGTAGTCCAGAAGCTCGCGATCGCTCCATGACAGTAGAAATAAATGCCGCTAGTACTAAGTACGACGGCATTAACTTTACCTTTCTAGACTGCCCTGGTTCCATAGAATTTGCTCAAGAAACCAATAACGCTCTTATTGGAGCAGGGGCAGCAATAGTCGTGTGTGAACCAGACCCAGCTCGTGTTCTAACCCTTGCTCCACTATTAAAATTTCTTGATGACTGGGAAATTCCTCATATAGTCTTCATCAACAAAATGGATCGGGTCTGTAGGGATGAAACTCATTGTAAATCTAACTTTGGTGAAGTATTAGAAGCACTCAAAACTGTATCCAACCGCCCCATTGTTCCCCATCAATACCCCATTGCTAAAAATAACCAACTTATTGGATTTATTGACCTAGTAACTGAACAAGCTTATCATTATCATCCAGGGGCGCCATCAGACCCTGTAACAATTCCTGAGTCTTTGAAAGTAGAAGAACAAGCTGCTAGAGAACAAATGCTGGAAGAGTTAGCTAATTTTGATGATAATTTATTGGAAGAGTTGGTCGAAAATATCGAACCACCTACTGAAGAAATAGTTGCTGACATCAAAATGGAGTTAAGTGCAGATTTAATTGTACCTGTATTTGTAGGGGTGGCAGAAAAAGATTCTGGTGTGCGTTCCCTCCTAGATGCTCTGGTGCGAGAAACTCCTGTACCAAAAGAAACGGCAAAACGTCGAGGTTTAAAATCAAATTCTGAAACACCTATTGCTCAAGTTTTGAAAACTTACTACACTCCTCAAGGTGGTAAACTCTCATTAGTTCGGGTATGGCAAGGGGAAATTATTGATGGCATGATTTTAAATGGAGTGCGCATCGGTGGAATATATCGGTTGATGGGTCAGCAAACAGAAAGTCTAGAGTTAGCTAAAACTGGAGAAATAGTTGCCCTCAGTCGGATGGAAGGTATACATACAGGTGATACTTTAACTATAGATGCAGATGGGAAAACTAAGTTGCCAAGAGTAATACTATTGCCTCCTGTTTTTGCTATGGCGATCGCTCCGGAAAACCGTAAAGATGAAGTAAAAATGAGCAGCGCTTTAACAAAGTTGCTAGAAGAAGACCCGGCATTAATATGGGAACAACATGGGGATACTCACGAAGTCATCTTTTGGGGTCAAGGAGAAATTCATCTACAGGTAAGTTTAGAGCGTTTGCACCGAAAGTATAATGTTTCGATGAAAACTTACTTACCCCGAGTTCCCTATAAAGAAACTATTCGGAAAAAGACTACTTCTCATGGTCGTTATAAACATCAAAGTGGGGGTCATGGGCAGTTTGGGGATGTGTATTTAGATATTCAACCGTTGCCACGGGGGTCAGGTTTTAATTTTAGTGAAACTGTTGTCGGTGGAGTGGTGCCGAAGCAATATATTTCTGGTGTGGAAACAGGGGTGCGGGAATATCTTCAACAGGGTCCTCTCGGTTTTCCCGTGGTTGATGTGGCGGTGACGTTGACTAATGGGTCGCATCATTCTGTTGATAGTTCGGAGCAAGCATTTAAGCAGGCAGCGCGAGTGGCAATGCAGCAGGGAATGAGTGACTGCCAACCAGTATTGTTGGAACCTATTGCTTTGGTGGATATTTTTGCACCTAATGAGTTTACTTCAAAAGTTTTGCAGTTAATTAGTATCCGTCGTGGTCAGATATTGGGTTATGAAAGTATGACTGACTGGGAAAGGTGGGATAAGACTTCTGCTTATTTGGCTTTGTCAGAAATGCAAGATTTAATTGTGGAGTTGCGATCGCAAACAATGGGAGTGGGTTCTTTTAATTGGCAATTTGATCATTTACAAGAAGTGCCAAATAAGTTAGCTGAAAAGGTCTTGATCAAGAATGGTAATGGTAATGGTCGTGGTCATGGCTAAACTACTTTAATATTTAAATGAAAAGTAGATATAGTTTAATTATTAACAGGACTTATTCACAAGTACCTAGGAACCTGGTTTTTTTATGGATGTCTATTGTTTGTTACAAACAATAGTTTATCCTAGAAACCAGGTTTTTTGGCGTAAGTTCAAATATATTAAAGTTATATCAATTCTCAAAAACTTGGCGCTAATTTAGTTTTTTTTATTTCTAAATACTATTTATTGACGCAATTTTATTGTTAACTAATGTCTATGATTTTTCCAGTTATTGTTACTACCATCCAAAGGTAGCATCAAGGTTAGAGAAATGGTATTGTTTGATTTTAATTACGGGATACCAGAGCTTATGAAAATATTTTATAACCTGTAAGATATATTTTTGAGAAATTATCATTGTCTCTTAGGTTTCAAGAATATTGTTTGGCAGATCATGATTTTTTATTCGTTCTTGACCAAGGGAAAGAAAAATGGTTTTTAGCAATATTAATAAGCTCAGTTTGGATTTAAGATTCTTTTGAAAAACAGTTTATAAATAATATAATAAATAATAATTCATAATTCATAATTTATAACTCATAATTCATAACTGAAATGGCTGATATTAAAATTTTACACTTAATTAATCGTCTTAGTTTAGGACCGACTCCTGGACAACTTGAAAAGATTAAAAATATTGGTGTAGAAAATTATATTCAATCTCAACTAGAACCTAATTCTATACCCTACCAAAAACTACTAATTCAAAAGCTAAAATATCTAGATACATTACCCCTAACTCCTAGTGAAATAATCAAAGAATTACAACAACTTCAACAACAGGGAAAAGAATTAAAATTAGATAGAATAGCATTAAATAGAATCAAACAACGTTTTGAGCAAAAGGTTTTTTTACAGGGGAGTAAAGGACGTTTTTTAAGGAATCTAGAAAGTCCGCGTCATTTAGAGGAGGTGATGGTAGATTTTTGGTATAATCACTTTAATGTTTTTGGTCGTCAAGGACTAAATCGTTTATATTTTAGCTGTTATGAACAGCAGGCAATTAGACCCTATGCTTTGGGAAAGTTTAGATTATTATTAGGCGCTACTGCTCATCATCCAGCTATGTTAATTTATTTAGATAATTGGCAAAGCCGTAGAGGTAGAATAAATGAAAATTATGCTAGAGAATTATTAGAATTACATACTTTAGGTGTGGATGGAGGCTATAGTCAAGATGATGTTATGGCTTTAGCAAAAATTTTGACTGGTTGGGGTCTACCTCCTAATAACAAAAGAGCAGAAGATAAAGATGGATTTTATTTTGATCAAAAACGTCACGAACCAGGAGATAAATTTTTTCTCGGACAAACAATTAAAGAGAATGGGATAGCTGAAGGTGAAACAGCTTTAGATATTTTGGCTAGTCATCCTTCAACGGCTAGATATATTAGTTATAAATTAGCTCAAACTTTTGTTTTAGACCAACCATCTGAGTCTTTAGTAAAAGTTTTATCTCAGAGTTTTTTGGAGAGTGATGGGGATATTTCTCGGGTACTTAATACTCTGTTCAATAGTTCAGAGTTTTGGCAACCAGAGGTATATAATTCTAAGTTTAAAAATCCTTATCGGTTTGTAGTTTCTGCGATGAGAGCTATTGGTAATGAGGTTGATAATTTTCGACCTATTAATGGGATTTTAGACCAGTTAGGAATGCCTATTTATGGTTGTATTACTCCTGATGGTTATAAAAATACAAAAGATGCTTGGTTAGATTCGGATACCATGATTCGACGGAGTAGTTTAGCTGTGCCTTTATCTGGTGGTTTATTGGGTCGGGGTAAACCTATTAGTGCAGAAAAGTTAATGGGGACTTTGGGTAATAATTTTTCTGCTCAGACTCGTGGGGTAATTGATCAAAGTCCTGGTGATTTAAGGGCGGCTTTAATTTTTGGTAGTCCTGAGTTTATGAGGTATTAAAAGAATCGGAATTTAATGTTTTCAAAACCATTTTATGAGAAAAGTTTGACATCTTTTCCCGGTGCCAAATCTAACAAATATTCAAACTCTTCCATCGAAATATCATCAGGTAATAAGGTTAGGACTAATTTATCAAGATGGTTTCTAACTGAACTTGCAAAAAAAAATGCTGTAATTGTAGCTCCTGATTATTATATGTTAATGGTGTATATGTTAATAGTGTAGTACAATAATTTTTGTCGATAAAAATATGGGCGGAATTTCTCCTGAACTCTATTCTAAACTGAGTGCATCTCTGTCAAGGTGTGAGCAATTTAACAGCAATGAAGAACTACAGAGTTTTTTCAACGGTCACCGTCAGCTCTCCCTTTGGGCTAATAGTTTACCACAAGGTATCAATACGGACCAACGAGTAACACACGTGATTGGCTTTTTAGTGGGTAAATATCATACCAATAAGAATGGACTCGTTATTTTGGTAAGGTTGCTTTGTGAGACGTTTGACCGAGAAGATAGTCGGCATAGCACTTTATCTAAATTAGAAAAAGAGCTTAATAAACAGCTGAATAGTGTTGATAACAAAACTAGCTTTAATTGGTTACACTTAACCGACTTTCATCAAGTCATAAAAGAACAGAATGGGGGATCATCTCGCGTAAAAAAAAGATTTTTTGAAGATTTAAACAGGCTCCACGAGAAAAGTGAGCCGTGGGACTTAGTGCTATTTACTGGTGATTTGACTCAGGAGGGTAGTGCTGAAGAATTTGAAAAGCTCGATCAGCTTTTGGAACAACTATGGGCAAAATTCCAAGAATGGGGTTCGTCTCCTAAGCTACTAGCAATACCTGGAAATCACGATTTAGTTAGACCTAATCAAAAAGAACCAGCGGTAAGACTTCTAAAACGGTGGTCTGAGGAACCAGAGGTACAACAAGAATTTTGGGAGGATGCAAAATCAGACTATCGTCTAGTCATGGCTGAAGCTTTTGCAAATTATATGGCTTGGTGGAAAAGACAACCCTGGAAGCCAGAACACCTAAAAGCTGGTATTCTACCAGGAGATTTTTCAGCCACTATCGAAAAGAATAGTGCAAAACTCGGAATTTTGGGTTTGAATACAAGCTTTCTTCAGCTTATTGGTGAAAATAATGAGGGCAAACTGGCTATTCATACCCACCAATTTCACCAAGCTTGTGACGACAATAACACCCAAAATTGGGCTAGAAAACATCGTGCCTGTTTGTTACTGACCGATCATCCTGTCGATGCTCAAATGCACTTGAATACAAAAATTACTGCCGGTTACCCCTTTGTCCTTTATCTACGTGACCATACTGATACTAAAGCTAAACAAATTTGGCATTACTATACAGTTAATAAAATTGAACTTGAACTCATTAAAGGCAAGGATCAGTTGAAATCTTGGTTTCTTGAAGCATCCCGAGAAGGGGGAAAAATCCAAGAATGGGAAATTCCTATTTTCAATGATCGTCTTAATTCAATACCATCCAGACCCCCTGTGGGAAAAGAAGAGCTGATTGGAGATGAACCTGGGCTAACCCAAAATCTTACCAGGGGGATAACTCTGTTTTTGTCCCAAAATCCTACCGGTTGGATAATTTCGTTTTTGTTGATTCTGATTGATATTTTTTCAATTTATCGCTGGTTAATTTATCTTCCTAGACATGAGCCTCTTGGTGATAACATTAGTATAGGTGAGGAAATTCTGGTAGAATCATCTAGACCTCTAGAAAAAGAAAATGGTGTAAAAGAAGTTCAATACTGCCAGAAATCCTGGAATCATTTTCAAGCTATTTGGAAAAATAATACTAAAATACAGAATTGTTTTGCTGGAGTGGCAAATACTCTTAAGGAAAGCTGGAAGAATGAAAGGCGGGACCCAGAAACTTTAATTTATATCAATAATGCTTTTTTAGAACATATAAAAGCTGATCCTTATACTATTGCAGTTGTAGTTCCAGTTATAGATCAAAATGAGCAGGTGAATGGAGAACTTGCTGAAGAAATTTTGCGGGGAGTAGCTCAAGCACAAACAGAAGTTAACTTAAGTTTATTCAAGAAAAAGCAATTCTCTTTTTTGCCTTTTCCAAATGTAGATCTAAAAGCCAAAAGGTTTAATGATAATGATAATGATAAAGGCTTAAAAGTTATTATTGCTAATGATGCTAACTCAGAGGATGGCGCAGAGAACGTTGCGAAGAAAATAGTCGGCCGCCCAGAAATTTTAGGTGTTGTTGGTCATTGGGCTAGTGAGATGACTATGGCGACTAAAGATATATATGATGATGCAAAACTAGTAATGGTTTCCCCAGGCACAACCACTTCTAAACTCACCGCCGAAGAAAGGGTAGACGTTTTTTTCCGGACTACCACAACGACTATTGAGCAAGCAGAGAACATGGTTAACTCTTTGCTGAATAAAAATCAAACAAGAGTTGTAATTTTTTATAATCCTAAGAGTTATTATTCCGCTGATTTAAAAAAACAATTTGAAGAAAAATTTGAAGGAAAAGGAGAAATAATTAATTTATCACTTAATATGGATTATTTTGCTGAGGATAATTTTAAGGTTAAAGATGCCATCAATGAGGCCCGCAGACAAGCAGGAGATCAGGAATTCGCAATTGTTTTAATATCAGATGGTCAAGTAAGTGATGCTTTCGATAATAGTCTCAAAATTATTGAAGAAAATGGTGGTCAAAATTGGATAGTAGCTAATTGGTCAGTTTATAGCCCGAGAACCTTGAAAATTGCTCAAGATCAATCCCAAGAAACACGATATCAACTCCTAGAAAAACTGATTTTGATTGTTCCTGGGCATCCTCTCAACAATTCTGATTTTTTTGATACCGCTGTCAAACTTTGGGAAGGTTATGTTAGCGCCCGTACAGCTTTTAGCTATGACGCAATGCAGGTAATTCTTAAAGGTATTCAGGAACAAGGTACTCGCCCTACTAGCAAAGGAATTCAGAAGACATTGGCAGATGAAAATTTCATCGTTCAGGGGGCTACAGGAGAAATTATATTTAAATCAGGGACTGGCGATCGTCAAAAAGTACCGTTGAACTCAATTCGGGTTTATCGTTGTCCGAGTCAGCCGTCCGGTTTCATGTTTATTCCTGACAAATTTTCAACACCTGAAGAAGCAAAGGTGAAATGCTCGAATTCTGAGTAGTTGATAACTTGAAGTAATTTCAAATATTTTGAATAAAAAAGTGATAGTATCACAGGTTTGGTTAAGCGGTAGTGCAACTCAAGAACATTTTCTAACAAGACTTAGGCTATGACAGTAAATGTAGTGTCATTATCAAAAAAAAATGACTAAAATATACAGGACCTACACAAACTCTTAGATAATGCGCTATCTGTAGGTGGCAAATACCATAGGGGGTAAATGCTAGATATGGCAGTTCTGGGTAAGTCATGAATATAATATCTTGTGACAAGAACTGTTGAATATTAAGAAAAGATTGCAGAAAATTATCATATAGCAGTTTTCCTGCATGGTAGACCTGCTGTAAGTTTTTGGTATGTGACTGGGCAAGAAATTCAAAGGTTGGGACAAAATTATCAAGATGGTTTTTAACTGGGTTTGCCAAAAAAATGCTATAGGTGTAGATTTCTATTATTATATATTAATAGTGTAATACAATCTTTATAAAAAATTGTATGAGTGGGCTACCAGGAGAACTTTATAAAGAATGCAGGGATGTTCTTTTAGAATGCGACATTTTTACCAATTTTCAATACTTGCGTAGTTTTTGCGGGGCAATTAAGGAATTAAATGTGGTATCAAATAAACTGAAAGAAGCTAATACACCAGGGTTATTAGTGATGTTAAATCTGGATATTTTAATAAAAACAAGACATCAAGAATATGGGTGTATATTTATAATTTTTTTGGAAAATTTGAGAGATGAATACTATGAAGAAGACGAGATGTGGCATAGAATTAATAATTTATGGAACAAGGTTAAAAAAGAATTAGAAAATCCATCTTTACCCTTAAATTCATCAACATCTTTAGGCAATAATAATAACAGCCAGTTGTTTCAATCAATAATTGATATTGATTTTTCAGAACAAGAAGATACTGTTAGAAAAGCTATAAAATGCCAAAAATCACACAAACGAACGGGAGCTTTTCTGATTGATGGGTATGATGAAAATTGTGGTCAGAAAGCTCTGCTTACTAGGCTATTACGTAAATTGCCAGAATTAAGTAATGGACGTAAAATCCAAAGGGATTTAACTCGGATGAGCGATATTAGGGAATTATGGGGAAAAATTTCTTCTGAATTTTTTGGTTCAAATACTACAGACGAACAGGTTATTAATGCAATTTTACAATGTTTAGAAACTCAAAATTTAATTTTTATTTTTTCAGGACTCCACCGTACTTTTACAGGTTTTTTACCAGATTTAATTAAAAAATTTTGGTGGCCAATAGTCGAAAAAGCTACTCACCAAAAAACTTATTTATTAATGTTTTTGGTTGATGATAAAGGAATAGTTTGTAAATCAGGAGTTTCCCTAACTTGGAAGTTTGAAAATTCAAAATATCCTAAGGACCCTTTATGCTTACCTGAAACTGGTAAATTTTCATACTATCATTTAGAAACATGGAAAAATAGTGTTGTACGAAAAAATATGGTACCTGAGAGTATATCTGTTGATGAATTACTCCAAAAATCTCAAGGAGGTGTTCCTGAGCTGGTTTATAGACAAATTTGTGATTACTGTGGCCGTAGTTGGGAAGGAGGGTTGGCCAAATGGTTGATTCAGTGATTCCTCGCCTCTATACGGGGGAAAGACAACCTTCGGAACAGGAGTGCGAACTGCATGGACTTGAACCTTATATACCTTCACCAGAGTTGGTTGAGGCAGTTAATCTGACTATTTTTTTACAAAAACGTCCTTTATTGTTGAAGGGGGAACCTGGTAGTGGTAAAACTCGCTTGGCGAGGGCTGTGGCTTATGAGCTAGGTTTACCCTACGAACCTTGGTATATTCAGTCTACAAGCAAGGCTAAAGATGGTTGTTACACTTACGATGCGATCGCTCGCCTCCACGATGCCCAACTAGCCCGTCTTGATGGACAGAAACTCTCTAGGGTTGATAATCTTTGGAATTATATTAAACTAGGGCCACTGGGTCGTGCTTTTGAAAATTCCCAGCGTACTGTAATTCTAATTGATGAAATTGATAAGGCTGATATTGACTTCCCTAATGATTTGCTTCAGGTGCTAGATGAAAAGCGCTTTACCATACCAGAGATAAAAAGTCAAGAAAAAGAAGTAGAGAAAGAATACGAAATTAAGGCTAAAGAACCACCAATTATATTTATTACCAGTAATGAAGAAAAAGATTTACCAGATGCTTTCTTACGTCGTTGTCTTTTTTATTATATCGAATTTCCTAATGAAGCTGAATTGGTTAACATTGTTAAGGCTCATTTTCCAGAGGCAGCACCGGAGGTTATGAGAAAAGCAGTATGGCGCTTTGGTGAACTGAGAAAACAGATGGAGAGAGATAGTGGCAAAACTGGTAAAAAGGTAAGTACCAGTGAGTTAATTGATTGGTTTACCATTCTACGACAATATCCTGAAGAGGAGGTATTAGGGAAGCTAAACGGTGAACTGCCTTTTGCTCAAGTTCTACTTAAGTATTGGCATGATTATAGAGAATATTTATACTCCTCCCAGGAGGAAAGAAAATGAATGTCGTTGAAGAAGTACCTTTGTTGAAGGTCTTACTGTCTCTTTTTTACAGTTTGCGCCAATATGGCTTGCCTTTGGGAGTTGAAGACTATATGTTAGTGCTGAGGGCATTGCAAGGTGGGTTTGGTATAGGCGATCGCGACTCTTTAGAACGACTATGTTGTACTTTGTGGACAAAATCTGAACAGGAGGCCCGCCTGTTACATCAACTTCTAGGTCGGGCAATAACCAATGCTCCTTCTTCTGCTGAATTACCACAACCTGTCGAAGATACACCGAATCCCTCCCCAACTAGCGCTTCAACTAGACCTGTATCAAAGGAGTCTGAGGAAGTTATGGACTCTTCGACTTTACCATCTACAGCGACGCCTGTTCGCAACATATCTGAGCAACTTGAGGAAAAAGCTCCATTAAAAGAGCCAGAAATACCTGTGTCAAAACCGAGTCCATTGACTGATATTCCCCTAGAAATAGATGAACCAGAACTGGTCATTCAAGCTATCCGACATTATAATAGGTCTAATGAAATGATTTCTGAATACCAAGATCTAGCTGCTCAATACCTGCCAGTGACCCCTCGGCAGATTAAGCAGAGTTGGCGTTTTTTAAGTCGTTCAGTCCCCCAAGGTATATCGGACAAGTTGAATGTACCAGCTACGGTAGCCAAGATTTGTCAGCAATGCATCTTAATTGAAGCGGTGCTGATGCCAAATTATGTAAATCGAGTTAAACTTGTGTTACTGGTTGATCAAGGTGGCTCAATGATTCCTTTTCATCATTTATCCCGTCAATTAATAGATAAAGCTCGACGGGGTGGAAATATTGAGCAGGCGAGTGTTTATTATTTTTATAATTATCCTGAAATATATTTTTATAGTGACCCAACTCGCCTCAAAGCTCAACTAATTACAGATATTTTAGGAGCTATCGATGAAAGAGCAGGAGTACTTATGGTCAGTGATGCTGGAGCTGCCAGGAGTAATTATAACCCAGAGCGAATTGAGTGCACCCAGAGGTTTATTGAACAACTTCGGCAGTCAGTCCGTTATTATGCTTGGCTAAATCCTATGCCTAATGATAGTTGGCAAGGCACGACTGCTGGGGAAATTGCTCGGTTTGTGCCAATGTTTGAGATGAGTCCTCAAGGATTTAATGCTGCTATCAATGCTTTGCGTGGTCGCTATGTGTATGGGAAAGATTTTTATGAGTTGAGCCGGCAAAAATCATTATGAATTCAACTAAAGCAATAGATTCGGAAATAGCTGTTGAGAGGGTGGTAGGATTTGCCCAACAATTCGACGGTACACATCTTGATTTAGCTTGTCATGCAGCGTTTCCACAGACACTTACTCCTGATTTGCTCTACCAAATTTGGCTTCGCTTTGTCCCCCAAGCTCCTTGGACGGCAGTTGCTCGCATACTTTTATCTCGCTTGTGCCGTGAGGTAGGCTATGAGCTTTATGAAATGGATGTAAATGTCCGAAATTTGTTGTTGCAAGAGTTGAAGGAAGATAAGCGTTTTGATAAGCCTCGGTTAAAAGAACTAGCAGATTTCTACAGTAACTATGTGAAACAGCAACTTGATGGTGATGATTTGAGGAGGAGAGACTTAGGAACGGCTGAGTATTGGATGTCCCTTGCTTGTAGTCAGCCTAATCAGCTTAATCATAAACTGGCACTGGCTATTGAAGAGAGATTGAAGCAGAAAAACTGGAAGGAGTTGTTTAGATTTGGGTTATTTATAGAAAGTTTTCCAACTGCTTTAGCGGAATTTGAACCACCACTGATTACCTACGCCCGTGGAATGGTGTCTTTTACGAGTGGAGATTTGGAGGGTGCAACAAAACAATTCTCTCAGCTTTCTAGGTGGGAACGTCAAGTTAAAATTGCTGGAGTTAGTTTGTCAATTCCTGATGAAATTCCTCTAATTTCTGTTGAGTTGTCTTTCCTCGAAGAGTTACTAAATATTGTTTCTGATAATGATGATAATCCTCAATGGAAAATTTATCCATTTTTGGAAGCAAATCTAGAGAGGTTAAATGAAGATTTAATTGGGTTATTACAAGAATGGTCAACTAATATACTGTTAAATACGGAACCAGTTGAATTACATAGAATTGGTTCATCTCTTACTAGATTTAGCAATTTATTAGGCAATTTTACATTGGGAAATATAGCGATAAACTTAGAAATTGCTATTACTGGATATCAGATTGCTTGTCAAATTTTTCGACGAGAAGAGTTTCCTAAAGAGTGGGGAATTATTCAAAATCATCTCGGCATTGCCTACAGTAACAGAATAAGAGGAGACAAAGCCCAGAATATTGAATCGGCTATTGCTGCATGCCAACAAGCTTTGATGGTGCTTACCCAAACTGACTTCCCCTTTGAATGGGCAGCAACTCAAAATAGCCTCGGCAATGGGTACAGTGAGAGAATAAGGGGAGACAAAGCCGAAAATATTGAA
>ENA-UENX01000194-UENX01000194.1-marine-metagenome-genome-assembly--contig:-NODE-194-length-32196-cov-3.343314_pt1 | contig 32196 bp, 25 predicted proteins | sample MGYA00237875_ERZ529327 | MGnify/ENA primary metagenome ERZ529327 (study PRJEB26372, sample SAMN05368347) | marine metagenome | biome: cultured habitat; feature: ocean water; material: water; isolation... | reverse complement strand
CCGTAGCCACCGTAGCCCTGAATGCCGCCAAAAACGCGGGCTTGCTTGCAGCGGAAATCCTTGGTGCCCACGATCCTGTAGTTTTGGAAAAGATGGTAGCCTATAAAGCTTCTTTAGCTGAAGCCGTAGCGGTTAAATATGAGCGCTTGGAGAAAGAGGGCTACGAAGATTACAAGAAATAGTAATAAGGCATATAGAAAGACAGACGGCCCGTAGTCCTTCGAATTGAACTGGACAATGATCCAGAAGTATCGAATGACTAGGGGCCGTTCTATTACAGCGCCATTATTCTATGGCTTATCGCACGTATAAGTTAAACTCTACTCTCCTATTCAGTACCCGTCCTTGGATCGTGTTATTATCCGCTAGTGGTCTTGATTCTCCGTAACCTACATACCCCATTCTCGAAGGTGCAATGCCCCGAGAAACTAGATATTGGAAGCAAGCTTTAGCTCGATCCTCTGAAAGTATCTGATTGTTCTCTGCTTCTCCTGTGTTGTCAGTATGCCCGGAAATGGTCAAGTTATGATCGACGTACTGATTCATGATCTGTACCACCCGATCCAACACCTCAAAAGAAGAGTTTTTCAGGGTTGCTCTACCTGTTTCAAATCGCACTGCCTGCGTGGCGATATTCAAGGTCTGCTGCACCTCCTTGGTAATCACCGGACACCCCTGATTATCCGTCGGACCAGCCTGATTAGGGCAGCGATCCTCGGCATTCATTAAACCATCTCCATCCGTATCTGGGCAGCCGGAAAATGGCCCAGGAAGCTCTGGGCAACGGTCTTTACTATCCACTACCCCATCTCCATCTGTATCTGGACAACCGTTAGCAGTACCTGCTTGATTGGGGCATTGATCTTGTGAATCCGGTACTCCATCATTGTCGGAGTCAACCACTATTGGGCAGCCTTCATTGTCAAGTGTTCCATAATCATCTGGACACTTATCTTTATAGTCGGCAATTCCATCACTATCTCGATCTGGGCAGCCCTGCATGGCCTTCGTCCCGACTACATCTGGACATTCATCTTCTGAGTCAGCTATCCCATCATTGTCACTATCCGGGCAGCCATTTAGCCGTCCCGCCATTCTCGGGCAAGGATCTGCTGAATCTGTCAAGCCATCTCCATCGGTATCCGGGCAACCATTCATCACCTCCAATCCGGCGACTAATGGGCAAACATCCTGCGCATCCGGGATTCCGTCCTGATCCGTATCTGGGCAGCCCTCAAAGTCAATTATACCTGGGATTTCTGGGCATTTATCTCTTCCATCGACTACTCCATCTCCATCCTTATCTGTATTACCAAACCTATAGATATAGCCTAGACCGATTTGTAGATTATCTCTGTTTTCAATATTGGAGATACGATATTCACCTTGCGCATTGATGTAGGAATTCTTACCTACCTTAAAATTTATTCCCAAACCAATGGGGATTTGCGTATTGGCATCTCCTGATCTTTCATAGACTAAGCCACCCCCAGCAAAGAAATATGGAATCAGCCAGGACTTCTCATCTTTCAAGTATTGGAATTGTAGAATAGCATCCAGGCTTGTGATATTTCGATTGTTAATATCATCATTGACATTTGCCACGCCTACTTTAAGGGGGAAAGATAGGTTCATAAACTTATTGATTCCCCGGATATAACTAATCTCTAAACCATTAGTAATGTTTAGATCTTTTATGAGATTAGGATTGCCGTAATCAATAAAAAGAACTTTAGCACCTACTGCATTGAAACCTCTAGGATTTTCCTGTGCTTGGGTAAAAAGAGGGGTCAAGAACAACAGGAAGAGAAGAACGCTTTTTTGAAAAGGTCGTAAAACAGTAAAACTCATCAGCATGTGTATTTCATTATGGTAAATATTCATGGAATTCTTACTCTACTTGGACGAGGACCTCGGTCTATTCGTCACTTTTCTCTGAGGAAGAATTGGACCAGAAGTTTAAAAATCCAACCTGAGTTCTTCCTCCAAGAGTATTCAATCATTTGTGATTCCAACATCACTCTCCCTTCAATCCATATTTTATTCTCTTATGCCTATAAAAACAAAATCATATCATTAAATCTCACATTTTTTAATATTTTGTAGGCACTACTTATTTCTACTAAGAATTAAATTCTATAATCCAAAACACCCTAAAGCATGAAGTTTAACCAAACTTACATTGCAGTAGCAACCGTAATGCTCGGTTTGGCAGGATGTTCCAAAGAAGCCTTTGTTGAACAAAACCCTGTACAATCACAAGAGCCACTAACCAAAGTAGAGTTGAATGCTATTATCGAAAATGAGATTGAGACCAAGAATGATGTCTTCCACTGGCAAGATCAAAGCGATCAAGTTTTGTGGAGTGCGGCCGTCCAGAGTGATTCAATTATGAGTATCGGCTATCAGCCAGTTGGTTACACTCAAATTGAGGAAAAGATTCACCTCGTCGACATCAATGAATCTGAGTGGGCAAATATAAAGAATAAACTATTGACTTTTATTGTCCAAGAGACCAATCGCTTGAACCCTAATCAAAAAGTTATTGCTGCGGATATTCTTCTTCCTGAGCCCGATGGTATCCTACCTCATTTTATGGTAAAAATGCATAACAAAGAGGTTATTAGCCAACTAAGGTCTATGCCTGAAGTACGTTTTGTAGAGCCTTTGGGTTACGAAATGGAGTCAGAAATTCAGGAAAGGAGTGATGCAGGCTGTGGGCTATCGCCAAATAACAACATTCCTTCGGCAGATTACACCACGGTAAGTCCTAACGCTAAGATTCCGTGGAATTTCTATAATATGAATATTCCGGCAGCTTGGGCCACGAGTACTGGCGATAATATCGAAGTAAGCTTGATTGATACCGGCGTTTATCCTGAACAGAGCAAATTGGGCAGTGAATTTAATTCCGGGCAATCTCAAGGACGGAGCATCGGAAAAACGGGAACCTTCAATAGCTCTTTTTGGTGGTGGAACACCAAGCCCGACGGCCCCAATGACAAATGTGGTCACGGTACCCAGATGGCCGGTTTGATTGCAGCTCCGAGAGGAAACGGAGGAAGTTCCGTGGGTGTGGCTTACAATTGTAATCTATATTCCATCAGAGGTACAGGTGATGTAGTTGTGAATGGTTCCAAGGAGAAAACAGGCGTAAAAAATGCCCTTGTAAAAGCTGGGAATCGAGGTGGTACCAAGATCATCAGCATGTCCATCGGAGATATTTTCTACAGCAGTACTGTTGCTGATGGAATCTATTATGCATACAATCGCGGTAAAATGATTCTTGCGGCGGCTGGTACTTCCACCTCTTTCACCAACTGGGTCGGCGTTGTTTTCCCAGCAACTATGAGCCAAACGGTAGCAGTGACGGGCGTAAAGGATGGATCTTCCTTACAGCGTTGCAATACCTGTCATTCTGGAAGCGCCGTTGATTTTGTAGCCGTAATGCAAAGAAGCAGTAGCAATAGTCGTACCTCTTTGACGTTGGCCAGAAGTGGCAATACCCCTTCTAGCGTTGGCGGGTCTTCCGCCGCCACGGCAACAACTGCCGGCATCGCGGCCTTAGTCTGGGCTACTAACCCCAGCCAATCACGTTCTCAAGTGTTGAGCAGAATGAAAAATGCGGCTAGTATTTACCCAGGTAGAAGTAGCCAATACGGCTGGGGAATTATTGATGCAGCGCAAGCTGTCAACTAACAATACTCCCTCTAATCATGAATAAACAATGGGGTATCCAGAATCTTTACAAGATAAAATCCTGGATACCCCGTTTGTTTATAAAGCGAATTAAAAGCGGCCTACAGATGAGGCATTTATCAAATCTCGAGTCATTTTTTCACCCTACTTGCTAGGAATTATCCATTGGGTAGAATGAGTGTACCTGTCCATACGTGATCTGTCCTATGATTAGGAATAATCGGCCCAGGGAAAGGATAATCTTCATTCCATAGATCAACTAGACTATTGGTCATTCCTTCTCCACTCGCTCCTTCAAAACGCCCTGTACCTCCACAGAACTCAAAGGGATCTTTGAAGAAAGCCTCATAGACAGGGTGAGGCTCCGAAAGTGGGATAACCTGGCCGCGCTCAATACAGACGAATAAACGATCTCCATTAGCAGCTTCCAGATATCCATTCGCTCCTCCATAGACTCCCGCACCAGCAGAGCAGAAGGTCAACTCAATGGTAAAGCCGCCCAAATGGGTCGCTTTCCCAAAACCAGATTGAAAATTAGGAAAAGGTAGGGATGGATCATCACAAGTTACTTCTCCTAATCTATCTGGTGTCAATCTAGTAGCAAATCTGGCCTTGAAGGGAACTTCTCGAGCATCGTGGTCATTCCACCTAGCGGCTTCGTTCTGATCCTGCCCCAAGTTAGTTACATCGACTAGGGCTTCTTCGCTCTTATCATCAAGAGCGTCCGTTATATTGTTTTTTTCACAGGCTATAGTTGTTAGAACAGCCAAGAGTAGAACAAGAACATTACGCATTTTTAAACTTTCCATAAGTTGACAAGTATTTAGGGTTTACAAAATTTTGGCTTTTTGGGGTACCGTAAAAGTATACCCGGACAACAGCCAAGGGATAGCCCATTCTCGCCAATAATTGGAATATCCTGTTCATTCCACCCCTCTAAAATTGGAATATTTGATGCATTGCAGCAATCCAGACCGGATGTAAATAACTGATTTAAAAACACTTACATGTTCCAACCCCCAAACATTCCGCACTGTCGCTGCAACCATGGTAGGAATTCAAGCATAAATCGATTTGCGAATGACAATGAAGTCAATAAGGACAAGAATTAGGGAATAAACTAAACTAATTGGGTCGATGTCTCTAGAAAAGAGAAAGCTTTCCAAGTGATTCTGGCCCTTGAGTTTATACATGTACTTCTGCTTACAATTAATTTAAGGAGGATGGCTCTTTTCACCGATATTTTCTTACCTTCCTCAAACGTCTCAAAAGTAGCTGGTTCCTTCTAGGGAAAGCGGCAGCATTCGCTCAAAAGCCCTCCTTTATTCCTAAATCATCTTTTTTAAGCACCTAAAACTCTATTATGAGTGAAACTAACCCAATTCTACACCTGAGTGAAGTCCTTCACTTAGGAATGATCGATGAGGATTCCTTTGACCAATTCCAATCAGATAAGGAAGCTTATTTTCGTAAATACCATGAGCTTTTTTGGGACACCCCGGCTTACAAGAGTAAACGAATGCACTTTCGCGGAGAGGGAGCAAATGAATGGGTTGAGCCTAGAACTACCAAAGGCAACAACATAAGAAACCTTCAGGCGTTCCTACAGGATCATGGATTTATGCCAGGTGCTCGTCTGGATGGTGTGTTCGGTTATTGGACCTTAGCTTCTTTACGCCTCTTCCAGGAATATATTCGAACCATAGAAGGCCTGGGCGTAGAAGAAACCGGCATGCCAGATGGTCGAGTTTGGAAAAACACGCATAAGCATATGATGCGATGGCGGGACAATAAACTCTATTCTACTTGGGGACCGAATGAAGTGAATAAGGATAAGCCTAGCGAATTCAAATGGACCAAACCCTCCAAGGAATTTGAATTGTGGATGAAAGTGCTGAACAAATCTAAAGAGCGCTGCCAGAGGGTGTTGGATAAAGGCGCTGCCAAGGATGATTTACTTCTGTTTCAACTTCAGGATTTGGAGAATTATGATCAAGATACAGATAGCAGGAAGGTCAGTGAATGGATGTACAATCGAGAGGAAATTCATTTAATTGGTATTCGTCGGAAACAGGAACAAAGTAGTCGAGTCCGAGGAAATGATGATTTATTTGTACTCCTGATGAATGGGATGGTATTTAAGTTCTGGGGGTCCACAGATCCTCACCCTGACAAAAGTAAAAAGCAAGAACCCTATCTGATTGAGGGACAGCATAAATATAAGTTGGCCTGGCACAAGGTCAGTAATTCACAGAGAATCTATAAGGCATTACGGCCTTACGGGCCAGGTGTACTCGTTTACCGCGATTGGAGCGGGCGTGATGCTTTGTCTGAAGAAGATATTCGAAAAGGCCTATCCCACAATTCTAGCCGACCTAGAGATGAAAAGTTAGATAACCCAAATACCCTAATTAATATTCATTGGACTTTTGATGGATTCACCAATTGGTCAGCTGGCTGCCAGGTCATATCTGGTCGAAGCTACATTAATAATGAAGGAAGGTTAATTAATTGTTCAACTTTTTCAGCGGCGAGTTACGACACTTTATCCTCCGTTTCCAAAAAAGGAGTCCGAAGAAATCGAGGAGCCTATACATTCATTTCAGATTTCATCTTGGCCTACTCTAGTACAGAAACAGATCATGTACTGTACACCTTATGTAATGATGAGGTAATTAATCACTTCAGTGACGCATCCTTGCAATCTCTATTGGCCTTCCAATCCCTAGACATACGAGATCAATTTGTAGCGGCTGATGATCGCGGATTACTTGCTGGTTTCATCTCACAAATGAGAAAGTCAAAAAACGTAAAGAAGGATCCAAAGGCTTAAGTTGAGGGGCACTGAGTCTACTCAACAAAAAAGCGGAGCGCCTAGGGCACTCCGCTTTTCATTTATGGTTGGGCTAGCTGACACTGTCAGCTAAGCACTTTCTAATCAAATAGATTATCATAGCTTCCTTGCCCACCAGATTTGTTGGTTCTGATTTCAGGCTGAGAGGTACGAGAGTCGAGGTCAAGGGTATCAGTGCTAGTTCCACTTTCCCCCATCAACATCAAGGTGCTTTTCTGCTCCCACTGCTCTAGCATTTTCAAACCTTCTTCTTCAAAGATGCCATTTTGCAGATCTACTGAATCCATGAAGCTAGAAGACATTTCCATGAAGCGCTCCATCTCCCCTACTTTATTGGCTACATCATCAGCTACCGCTTCCATGGCCATATCAAACATCGCTCTCTTATCTGGGTCACCCGAGATAACCGTCATTGCTGACTTCATGGCAGAATGCGAAGCTCTAATGGCTTTGCGCTCCTGCTCTTTCAAAGCTACTTGATCCTTAGTATCTTCCAACAAGATCTCCGAGTTCTGATGCATCTTATTGAGAATACGATATAGGATCTCCATTTTATTGTAAAGCGCCTGATACTTCTTATTGCTATCCTTCAATCGAGCAGCTTTCCGTGAAGACAAGATCATTTGCTGTTCTTTGCCTTTGTCTCGGGCCGCTTGAGCCAACTTAAGGTTGTTATTGATCTCTTTGCTGTTTTTCTCCATCAGCCCCTGGATCTTACGCATTTGACCTTTCAGGGCACCAATCTGCTTACGCATCTTCCCTAGGTTATCCTGTAAGTCCTCCACATAATTCTTCAAAATACCGATAGGATCAATCTGAACAAACATACCTGTGATCCAACGCATCACACTCTTATACATATACCATATAAGATTACGCATCTTTGGATCAAGCACCATGTACACAATCATGGCCAAGACTCCCAGTAGGATTGCCAGATAGATAGTGTTCTGCAATAGTGCAATAATCGCAGCAAGGTTTGCAAAGATCAAATAGCCACCTCCTAGCAATAGGGCAGCCATAAACAGTAAGCCAGTTACACCTTCTGGTCGTTTCCAGAATCCTTTGGGCTTGGCATCAGGGTTTTGAAATTGCACGATATCGGACATAAATTGAGTTTTCTTTTTTGAAAAAATTGGGATTAAGGGTTCACCTCCTCTCCTAACCTACTCCACAATACAGCCTTAATTTAAAGGAAGTTTTGAATATTTTCAATATCCTTGTTAATCTGGTTATTGATGCTTTGGAGTGCTGTTTCAAAGTTATCGCGAGTCCCTTCGATCTTATCCTTGGCGGCGCGAATGGTTTCGTCGGCACTATCGATGATCCTTTGTGAACTTAGGATCTTCTCCTCCAGCTGCTGAATTTTCTTTTTGTAATCCTCAACCTGAGACTTCAGTTTCTGCACCTCAGTCTGCTTAGAAGCTACCTTTTGCTGGATTTGCTTTTGCAAAGCCGCATCGAACTGAGACTTCTCCGTATTCAAGATCTTCTTATAATGTTCAGCCGTTTTGATCAATTTTTCTTTGGTAAGTCCCAGCGTGGCCGCCGTTGCGAAAGCTGATTTAATTGCGGTTTCTTCATCCATACTGAGATCGGCCAGTGCTCCCAATGATTGTTTGAACTCGAGATAGTCAAAGCCAGGGAGGTTGTTTTTAGCCAAGGCAGTAGTCAAAAAATCTACACTTTTTCCGTCTAGTCCATGATGTTCGCCAAATAATGCTTTCAGATTCTTCTGCATGTTTGTCTAAGGTTTATAATTCTTCCGGATCGTCAAAACGATCACAGCTAGGTACAGGTTCTGGATGATCTGGAATACCAGCAAGTATCTAGTGCCGGCAAGTATTTCCAAGAGCAATAAAAGTATCTATTTTTTGATGAAATAGAGTACTTTCCTCCCATCATATCAATATCGAAGGAGAAAAATTGAAAATCATCAAAAGAAGCGTGGAAAACTGAATGTATTCATATGATACTATGCTCACATAAGTATACCCTAAATTACAGCAAATTGTTGATATCTGCTATCATTATTTCGATTAGGTCCAGCGGATATTCGACACAGAGGGATTCCTATCTTTTTTCAGGGAAGTACAGCGAAGAATCAAGCCTCTAGCCTCCTAGCCTTCTGCCGTCACTAGCAAATCGCTAAACCCGCTACTCTTTTTCACCAACTTTATTTGCGTAGAGATACGCTCCTTTAAAGCTTGCACATGTGAAATAACGCCGATTGTCTTGCCGTTGGCCTGCAAGTTTTCTAAAGTGGTAATGGCAAGGTCCAAGCTATTTTCATCCAGTGTCCCAAAGCCTTCATCTATGAACAACGACTGAATTTGGGCGTGTTTACCAGCAAGATCTGAGAGTGCCAGTGCCAAAGCAAGACTGACCAGAAAGCTCTCTCCTCCTGATAAGGTATTCATGGATCGCGCATTGTCTGCTTGGAAAGTATCAACAATGTTGAGCTCCAAATCTTGATCACTGCTTTTCTGGATCAAGTAACGGCCATTGAGTTGCTTTAGATGCTGATTGGCCAAAAAGACTAGTTTATTCAAAGTGAGTCCCTGGGCAAAAATTCGAAATTTCTTTCCATCTGCTTGGCCAATAAGTTCATTGAGTTTCGCCCAGCGCAGTAGTTCAATCTCCTGTTTTTCTATGGATGTCAACAACTTTCCTGCCTTGCTTTCTTGCTCCTGGTGTCTTTGTAGACGTTCCCTGACGGCACCAATTTGTTGTTGTAGTTCCTGATAGCTGCCTTCTTCCTCCGCTAAGGCTTTTTGCAGATTGGGTAATTCCGCTACCGGCAGTTGCAGGGCTTCCAGGGGCTGCAGCGCCTCCTTAGTATCCTTGAGGGATTGGCCAACACTCAAGGATCGACGTTCCCAATCCTGTCGTAAAGATTGAAGTCTCTCCATTTCTTCCATCGGCAATAGTGCCTTTTGCAAGGCTTCCAGACTTTCGAAAGCGCTATTTTTTACTGCTTTTTCTAGTTGCTCCCGCTGTTCTGATTCAATCCGCTGCGTTTCTTGCAACTGCCCACTTAGCTCCTCCTCCTGTTTCGCTAGGCTTTCTTGTTGGGTCTGTAAACTTGCGATCCTCTGTTTGATCTCATTAACCGCCCTTTGTTGGGTATCCACTCTTTGTTCCAACTTTTGCTCCTCTTCCACAGGATCTAATGTTCCCAGTAAATCAACACGTTGCGCCTTCACTTCTGCTACAGCATCTGCTAAGGTCTTCACGCTATTTTGCTTATCCGTAAATTGTTCCTGCCGTTCTGTTAGACGCTCCTGCATTTGTTCTTGCTGAGCCGTTAGCTTCGCTCCTTCTTGCGTGAGCCGATTGATGGCAGTTTGGTGTTCTTGGAAGCTTTGGTGTTGCTCTTGCAAACTAGCAAAGGTCACAGCTGCCGTATCAATGGTAAAACTTAGGTCATAGCCGGCCAGATGCTGATTTAGCGCTTCCACCGTTTCATCATATGTCTTCCCATTGTTTTCCAGGCGTCCCTCTTGAACCTGCATTTGTTGAACCACTAGCTCTACTTCATGGCTCAAGCTTTGCTGCTCTTGCAGCAATTGATTCAAGACTTCTGTCTTCTTATCGATTTCCACTTGTAAAGCCATTAGGGCCTGTCGATCGCCTCGTAATTGCTCCACTCGAACGGTTGATTCCTCCAGCTTCATCTTAAGCAAAGAGGCTCTGGTCAATTGATAGGCCGACTCCTCAATTCGTGGGATGACAGCAGCGATTTTCTCTTCATAACTAATGATGCGTTGGAATTGCTTTGCCACATCTCCACTGGTTGTCTTCAATTCATTACCTGCCAACTGCTCAATCCGTAACTCTATGGCATCTTGTCGCTTCAACAATTTCCGATGTTGTCCGTAAACCAATTCGTGCCGATCTCTAGCTGCCTGTAATTCATCTTTAGCCTTATCAACATACTTTTCGGCTACCTGATGCTCCACCGCCGGATGATGGAGAGAACCACAAAGTGGGCAAGGCACACCGTCTTCCAGCAACGCTCGATCCTTTTCATAGTTGGCATGCAGTTGCTGCAGGTCGTAAACATGCTGTTTATATTCAAGATCCTTCCCCATCCGATCCAGTACTTCGAGAGAGGACATCAATTGTTTATGAATATTTAGCTCCTCTGCCCGCAAACTGTCCAATTCCTCCTCGAAGCTTCCCAATACCTCAATTAAATGTTGATATTCCTCGTTCAGTTGGAAAAGCTGCTGCAGATTCTCCCGCTGCGTATTTAACTCCTCAATTTCTCGCTGCATCAGTTCTAGCAATTCAGCACGTGTTTTGGGAATTTGCTCGGGGCTGCGCTTTTCAAACTTTGCTTCGATGACTTCCAATTCCTTCTTTAGTTCTGCCCCACTTTTATTCTTTACCGCTAATTTTTCTTCTAGTTCCTTCTTTTGTTCCGTTAGGCCTCGCAAAGTCTCCTGTAATTGTTTTTTTTCCAGTAGGAAAGTCCGAAGCTGCTGTTTCTTCAGATCAATGAGCGGTAGATCTTCTCCGAGTTTGGCGTAGCGGTTATTTTCTGTTATCCAATCTTGTTTTACTTTGAACGCAATCTGATTAGTAGACAGCTGCTGATTCGTTTCTTCTAGCAAGCCCTTTATCCTTGAAAGGTCTTTTTCTGCTTCCTCTTGTTCCAACTGTCTGGCCTGCAAGGCCGTGGCACGCTCCGAAAGTTGTAGATCCAATTTCTTAGCTGCCTCGATCTTCTGCTTTTCCGCTGGGTAATCAGCTTTGGTAGCTTGCAGTGCTTCCGTTGCTGTGGTTTGCTCAATTGTAGTCCTTTCCAATGCTGATATAGTCACCTCTTTCTCTGAAGACAAGTGGGTTAATCTAGATTGGTGCTGTTGAATTAACTCCACCTGATGCGCCAAGTCTCCCAATGCCACCTGGTGCACCAGTGCTTTTTCATGCCATGCTAAAGTTTCCAGGACAGGTTCTAACTCCTTCCCTTCCTGCTGAAGCGCCTTTTCTTGCTTTTGGAGTTCTTGTAATTGAAGGTCTAACTTTTCTTTATTGAGTAGTCCTTGGATGAGCTCCCTTTTTTCGTCAATCGCTTTTTTTGCGGCGGAAGCTGTATTTTCTAGACTGCCGGAATCCTCTTCAAGTTGGGCTAGTTCCTCGGAAGACAGAAGCTGTAATCCGTCTCGCTCTATTTTTAACTGAGATAAGCGGGATTGTTCTTCTTTGTGCTTTTCAAAAGCAGCAATCGACAAAAGGGAATAGCTTTCTGTGCCGGTAATCCGCTCCAACAAATCACTACGATCCCTGGCGTCGGCTTTCAAAAAGGCTGCAAAGTCTCCTTGAGAGAGCAACACCGAACGTGTAAACCGATCATAGTCCAGACCAGATACCTGCTCTACCATTTGATCCACTTCGCGGATTTTCTCTGCTATAGCTTCAAAGGCCGAGTTTTTAGGATTCCACTTTGCTAATTCTCTGACCGGTGCCTGCAGCTTTCCATCGACTTTCTTATTGGCGCGCCAAATACTCCATTTGGCCCGGTACATGCCGGTCAAAGTTTCGAATTCCACCTCGGCCAGGCAGGAAGCTGTACCATAGGATAATACCTCCTTTACCTCCTTGTTACGATGTATTTTTCCATATAAGGCCAGGGTCAGAGCGTCTAATATGGTAGTCTTCCCTGCTCCGGTATCACCTGTAATGGCAAATATCCCGGACTCCTCCAACGGGCTGCTGGTAAAGTCAATGAGGATCGGCTCGCTGACCCGGATAGAGTTTAAATTTTGAATTCTAAGTCGTAAGATTCTCATATTAACTTTCCTCCGCTTTTTCCTTCATCCAATCCTGAAGTTCTCGAAAGGACTGAATTAGGCCTTCCATTTCTTCTGGAGCACTGCCATAACTCTCGCACTTGCGCTTGAACACTTCTAAGGTATCCAACTCACTTAGATCAGGTGCATCCAAATATTGTACATCTAAAGGCTGATAATTTCGTTTCAATTTCACTTTCAATATCTCCAGCTCCATATCTGCAGCGAACTGCTTCAATTCCTGATCCAACTGAGGAATTACCTGCTCCGTCTCAACAATGACTTCAACCCAAGGTCGTAATCCTTCCCTTTCCTTGTTGGCAAATCGCCTCAAATCTTCCTTTACCTTTTGGAGGGACCCGGCAATGGTTTTCAATCTTCTAAATACAGGTAATTCAATCGGTTCAACCGTTTTAATCTCTGCCCCATCCGTTTTCAGGATGTAGACTGACTTTGTATCCTGTGTCTCCGTGAAGCTCAACGGAATTAGCGATCCGGAATAGCGAATATGATCGATGCCGCCAACGATCTGTGGTCGGTGGATATGTCCTAAGGCTATGTAGTGAAAGTTCTTTGGAAAATGTTCTGCCTTAATGTTCTCTATGTTTCCAATGTAGATATTGTCCTGTTTATCAGAAGCTAAAGCTCCCGTGGCATAGAGGTGACCCGTGGCGATGATGGGCACCCCAGCGTTTTCGTATTCAGTGGCATATTCACTCATCTGTTGATAGTGTCGCACTAATCCCGCTTGAATTCGAGCTACACGTTCATGCCCTCCTTCCCCCGCCACACTAACATCAAGATCTCGATACCTTAGAAATGGCACAGCAGCTACCACCAATTCCAGATCCCCCTGCTTATCCTTTAATAGGAGCAGGTCCTCCTGGCGATTTTCGCTTACAGCTCCAATAACCTGAATATTCAAGGCTTGCAGGAGTGGCCGAGGAGCGTGTAGCATGCTAGGCGAATCGTGATTTCCACCAGTAATGACCACATGGCGACAAGCCGTACTCATCAGTTGAGTTAGGAAAGTGTAGTACTGCGATCGAGCGTAATTCGGTGGGTTATTGATATCGAATATATCTCCCGCCACTAGTAGGACATCAATCTGCTCCTTTTGGATGGTTTCCAGCAACCAATTCAATGCCATCTGATGTTCCTCAGCGCGTTCCTGAAATAGAAACCGCTGGCCGAGATGCCAATCTGCTGTATGCAGGATCTTCATACTTTGGATTTCTTGACCAATAGGATGACACTAGGAAATGCCAACAAACTCCAGTGCCCGAAAGTCCGCCCAAGGATCAACATTCCGGCCTAAACTAAAGCCGACATGCCCCCCTTCTTTGGGCTGTTCAAGATAGATAAAAGGATGGTTTTCGCAAAAACTTGTAGGATAACATTCTGGGCTCAGTATGGGGTCATTCTTGGCATTGACTAATAAGGTGGGAATATTAATGGCATCCATGAAATGAATCGCTGAAGCTTTATGGTAAAAGTCTTGCGCATTTTCATACCCATTTATGGGGGCGGAGAAGAATTCATCGAAGTCAGTCCACTTCTTGACTCGATCGAAATTACTAATATCAATCACCCCTGGATGCTGCTTATCCTTTTCTGTAAGCTTTGCTTTCAAGCTCCTGAAAAAACGGTAGCGATAAAAGGCATTCTGCGTTTGATCTAGCAAGCCTACGCTAGAGGCCAAATCTACTGGAGTTGAAAAGGCGATGACCTTTGTAATCACCTCTGGCAAAGTACCCGCATTTACACCCGTATACTTCAAGCTAATGCTTCCGCCCATACTGAAACCGATCAATACTACCTCCTCGTAGTGTTTGGTGCGCAAGGCATGAGCTATCACGGATCCGATGTCCTCGATCTCTCCATGATTATAAAGTCTCAGATTTCGATTCATTTCCCCGCTACAGGAGCGACAGTTCCAAGCAAGAATATCCCAACCTTTGCGGGCAAAGGCCTTGGCCATAGAGCGGATGTATCTCCGATCGGAATTGCCCTCTAAGCCATGAGAAAGGATCACAAGTTGCTTGCTCTTGCGATCCACCCAGTCTAGATCGAGGAAATCGCCATCGGGAAGTTCAAGTCTTTCCCTTTCGTAGGGAGGAATATCTCTCAACTTACGAAAGGCAGGAAGGATAGTTTGAAGGTGCCCGTTGAATTGATAAAAAGGGGCACCGGGATAGGAGGATCGACGGATCAAGGGCATAGGTAAATCTTACTTGATCTCGTAAAACTGTATAGCAGCTCTTGCAGGCGAGATGCTTGCGGTATGTTCCGCTTCAGCAATTAGGTAATATTGAAGCCCTTTGCCTTTCTCTAAGGTAGCCCCCCAAATACTATCTCCTTCTTGTTGATCATGATGACCACTATCGTCAAACATTTCCAATCGTTGGAAAGGTCCACAGCCATTTTCTCGGTAACATAGCCATACTTTCTTAGCCCCTTCTACCCTAGCCGAAAATCCAGTAAATTCTCCATATTCAACATGCTCCACCTCACTAATGGCAGGTTGTTCCATCTTCAACAATGGATGGTTTTTCAAGTACTGAATCCTTGGCTCCATTAGCTCCTTTATACCGACAATTGCAGCTCCTGGAACTCTAATCGTCGTATCCACATTAGCTTTAAAAGTGGCTAATTCATACAATCTATTTTCGTCCTCTTCCACCTTCTGGCCAATCAATTCCTGGATGGCTTCCGCTCGTTGCAAGTACTTAGTACTAAGGAACTGTTCTTCCAAAATGGTTTTCAAATGAGCTACATATATCTTACGGTAAAAGGGGTTGGAGAGTAGCTGCGTAATCAGGGGTCGTTTATTATTTTTCTCTTTGAAGTGGATAAAAGGGCTCATCTTCGCCATAGCTGCATTCGACAATGAATTGCCAATACCTGTTCTCCTGAAACCGCCAAAGGCCAAATTCATGTCCCATACCAAAGGATGAAATACTCCGGTACTATCCTGATAGAGGTAGTAGTTATGGCACAATTGACCGATGTAAGAATCAAGGTTAACCAAGATATTGTCAAAGGCCAACATCCATAAGGCTTGATCTACATCTAGGACTTGTTCGATCTGCTCAAAGTCTTGATTCAAAACACGCGTCAATTCAATTAAATCTGACCAGCCCGTCTCGGTCTTCATTTCATACAAGCCTAAGTAACAAGTAGAATCCTGCCCCAAATACATAAGAGAAGCCTTATCCCCTTTAGCACAATTCTCAGGAGCTTGAACGTGCCAATTTGGATCACACTTAACCAAGGTCCCCGTATGTTCTCCATAGTAATGATCTAGAAAGAGTTCATCTATGGATTCGGTATTGTTATAGAGTCCAAGAAACTTATCATTAACGTATACTTTGGCAAAATTGGCCTTAGGTGCAGGCATGTATTCGCCCGCAATTTCATAAGCCAATACTTCGCGCAGGAAACTCGGGTCACGGAAAACATTGGAAAGCTTCAGCGTAGTAACATTCCCAGGTAATGATTGCTCTTTCCCTTTATAGTCTAGTTTGATATTGAAAGGCAATTTACTATGACCCGCATTTCGCACATTGAAGTAAGAGCTATTACCTTTATATCTTACCCCAACTTCCTCAAACTTTTGGCCATTGATGATTACCTCACCCATCAATCGCTTATCCTTTCCCGCTTGCTTTAGGTCATCTAAGCGTTGATCCCAATCCGTTTCTTCGAAGTACATTTTGACTTCGAGGATTGAATCCACACGAAACAAATCAAGCTCCTGGGCCAATCCCCCAGTCATTGTAACGAGTAGCAGACAAATACTGAACAATAACTCTCTCATAATTGGACTATTCTGTTTTTGGGGAAACTCCTTACACAGTGTATTGAGTCTTTTCCACTTACGTAAAAGTAAGCGATTAATCCGATATAAAAGGTAGAACTGGGCTTAGATAGGTTGTATGGTAGAAGGAAAATACCACTGAATCTACGTCTTTGTCAGGAAAAAAGAGAATCAGTGGTATTTTCTGTCGGTAGTTTGGCTGCTAGGAGCCTATTTGTTCAACTCCTGTATAGAAGCAGAGTAACGTTCTTTTGTGTAATGCATGGGGCTATAGTTTACGGCCTTTGCATTTTCCGCAAAGATGTAATACTCGATCGTCTTTTTCCCAGCAGGCGGTGTGATTTTCACTCCGTATACATCATCATTAGCCTTCTCGTCGGAACTATCCCCGTTGTCCTTCATCTCTGCCACCATAAAGGAATCTCCCTCACCAAAACGGTAATATACATGTACCTTCTTGGTAAACTTGCCGATCTTAGCCTGAATCTCAAAATCCGAAACCCGCTTGCTAGAAAAACGCTCTCTTCGCTTGACTTCTACATCCGCGATCGCCGGAGGACGTACAGTGAAAGCAGGATTCATCTTAAGAAAGTTGGCCCGCTTATTCATGAAGTCCACCAATCCTGGAATTCGACTCTTTTTACCAATAATCTGCTCCTTACTACGAAGGAAATCAGAAGTTGGGTAGTACTTGTTTACATCCTCCATTAAAGGACTTAGGATCTCCTGCTGCAGCGCGGCTGTTTTTTCCTTAAAACCCTCCCCTTTAAAGTGATCACTCAAGATGGTACTCATGTGGCTCAGGTATTGCTTCTTATACAGGTCATTGGATAGCAAACGACTAATCAGTGGCATATTCGGATTATCCGAGTGCAACAAAGGATCGAGCTGTATCATTTGGCGAATACCAAGATCGGAGCCAGAACCGGTATTTTTAAAACTTCCAAAGGCGAGGTTTAATTGAGTAACGATCGGCACAAATCGGCCATCTTCTCCTAGGTACAAGTAATAATTAGGACTATACTGCCCGGAATAACTATTCAAGTTGGCCACCACATTATTAAAAGCCAACATCCACAGGGTCCTATCCACATCTAAGATTCTGTCAATCTTTGACAAATCACCGTTTAGCGTTTCAATCAAGCGTTCAAGAGCTCCCCAGTTAGCTCCTGGCTTGGCATCGAAATGGTTTTTTAGGCAGGTGATGCCCTTATCGGCTGCCAGTGAGCCATAGATACGACTGGTACAGCCTTCGGGTTCCTGTTCGATGATTTCAGGATTGCTTAGGAAAAGGCTTCCTTTGCCTGACATCCCATATCTATCCCAAAAAGGTTGATCTAGGGGCTCAATATTAACGAAGAGACCATAATAATCTTCATTGATAAAAACTTTGGTAAAGCTGGCCTTAGGAGCTGGTACATACGATCGAATCACCTCGTAGGCCAATACCTCTCTCACTAAGCTAGGGTCGCGCACTGCACTCGACAGATCAAGTGCGCTGTATCCCTTTAAGGCTTCGCTGGATAAACCACCTGGCAATTTGATATACAAGCCGTTTCTTTTGTTGCCTGGAGTAAAGCCTACACCAGAGCGATAGCGAACGCCGGCTTCTTCAATTTTTTCTCCCGCCGCCTCCACGGTTCCGGACAACAATCCTTCACCGTTGTAGCGTAGCGAGTCCAGCAGATAACGCCAATTTTCTTTCTCAAAAGTAATCTTGATTTCGGGAATTTCATCCGAATCGAAAAGACTACCTTGGGCCGAAAGCGAACTGCCAATAAATAGCATTAACAGGCTTCCTATGGTTGGAATAATAATTTGTTTTTTCATTTTGGATACCTAGTCTTGTTATAGTAAAAGGGTCAAAACCCAAGTCTGCAATTATAAAGAATTTAATTCATTTAGCCTTTACAGTAAGCTCAATGGGTAAGGCAGCGGTCACTTATGAACAGGGAGCGGCAAGCTTTGAGAAATTTGCCGTTTTGACTCGCTTATCATCCAAGGTGTAATTTCCTCTAGTAGTGCAGTTAGTTGATATTTTTCCTTCAACGGTTGGACATACAAATTTAGTATTTTTTTTAAAGTGAGTGCTTTCACCGGGTAATATTGGGTGAAAGCTTGGACGCACCAATACAGATCGGGAGTATACTTTCCGAGGCGCTCCATCACCAACTCAAAGGCGGTGCGAATCAGGGTCTTAATGAACCCTTGATAGTCGGCCTGATGGAGTTCTTTCGAAGATTGAAAGACCTCCCAATCTTCAGCGAGCCACCTATGATGCAACATCATCGCCTTCCCGGGTCTATACTTCGGTAAATCAGGATTAAGGTCTTCTCCCCACCAGCATAAAGACTGCGTTTTAAGCAGCATCCCGATCCTAGGCATTTGGTCAACTACACTTAAGTTAAAAGTGCTATACATCATCTCTAATGGGACTTGCTGGAAACCGATAGGTAACAATTCTCGAAGTTTTTTTTCTTCCTCATCGCTAAGCGGTAGAGAAGACCATCTGATCGGAGTGTCAGCCTTTATTAAGCCAAAAACATCAAGGTCTGACCAAGCGACTCTGGCTAACCCACGAGCTAAACTCCCTCGAATCCAGAGACTTTGTAAATTTCCCCCAAAATGTGCCTGGTAGATTTGAAGAATGGCTAATAAGGTCGCATGCCAGGAAATGGGAATGAGCTCCCTTCTGGTAGGGTTGATAATATTCCCTTGTATATCCAAAGGGAAAAAACCGCCGATAGCTTCGACTTTAGCCATATTTTGTAATGCAACGTTCACCTGAATATAAGTTTACTCAAGCGTTTACCACCCTCATAATGGAGAGCAGGTGCTAAGGATACAGTTTAGATCAAAATATTTTTTAATCTGATGGCTCGGTGAGTTCAGTAGAGCGGAAGTCAATCCATAATCGGGATGTCAATTACCTGCTAGCCAAAAAGTTGGCTAAGGTGGACAACTAGATTCAACCCCATAACCAAAACCAGAAATATGGCGAGAATTCGCAGAAACCAAGTTTTTCCCTCAAAAAAGGCCTCAATCCTTTCTTTGTCTTCTTGCTTTTTAGGCACGATCTTCCCAAAGGACAACAAGAGAAAATAAACCCCCATTCCGAAAAAAACCAATTCTGCTATCAGTCCAAAACTGTCCATATCCAAATTTTAATGTTCCTCCTTAGTGGATTCAAAGAAGCCTGTCTTCCTATTCTTACGAACCGCATCCCAATGATAATATCGACCATTCATGGCAACGTATACTCCAGCTGGAAGCGTCTGTACAAAGGCTAAGGCACTCCCTAAGTTAAAGAATCCATCGGAAGAAGTACCAAAAGCATAGGGAACCATTGCCCCCGTCAATACGATGGTCTTGTCTTGGATATCAGCCCTAGCAATGAAACCGGCCGTCTCCACCATTTTATCCGTCCCATGCGTAATGAGGATCTTCTTAGCCGGATTCCGCTTGCAGTTGTGAATGATGATCTCTCGATCCGCCTCTGTCATCTCCAAGCTATCCACCATCATCAAGGTCTTGACGTCAATATCCAAAGTGGATCTACCACGCTGAAACATTTTGGGCAAATGAGTATCCTTGAAGAAGAGATTTCCTGTGATGAAATCGTACTCTTTGTCAAAGGTTCCGCCTGTTACAAATACCTGGATGGGTTCCATAATACATCTACTTTATAGGATACGATGCCTTTTGCAGCTAGAAAAGCCTCAAAGCTGGCTGCAAGTATATTTTTTTAGAAGAGAAACTACAAACCAATCCCCAAAAAAGATTCCATAAGAAAAAACCTCCCGGACCAAGTACTACTGGCCTCGAGAGGTTTTTTCTTCGTTCTAAAAGGTGGGAGGTCTTATTCCACCTTAAACACGGCGTCGTCCACTCCTTGATTAACAAGTACTTCAGAAACCTTAAAGTTTAGTGGGAACGGGGCCTGTCCTACCGAAAGAATGTCGAAAGGCATCATGATACCGCCCTCTACCTCTCGATAATCTTTGTAGTCCGTCTGTACCACATTACCCCCCTCAGCACTTTGGCTTCTGATCTTCAAGCCAGACTTGATATCGTAGTAGTCGGTTTGTTTTTTACCGCTAGCCGATTCTACCTCAATTACGTAGACTTGCTTACCATCTAATTGTTCTCCTCCTTTCAAGGTCAATTTCTTCCCCAATTCATCGTAAGCCAGTTCAGGAAATAGAACGGCATCTTCCTTCAAACCTGCTACAGTAGCTGGGTCAGCATCTTGCTTCTGTCCCATTTGACTGATGCTGGCCTTTTCCCCATCAAATTTAATTTCGTTCATCACCATGCCGTTGGCTTCCACTTCTACCAACATTTTACCATTCTTCACCACTCGCTTCATATTCATGGTCATCCCTTGAACGGAAGCCGAAAGCTTGACGGTCATATCCTTCACTCCAGCCAAAGCCTCTTTTCCACCGATAGCCTTGATGTAGTTGGCAACCACATCCTCTGCCTTGGTATCATCTGGTAAGACTATCTTTAGCTGATGGATCTCTTTGCCTTGGCCATCGTAGTATTTGAGCTTGTTATCAGCGCTAAACTGCTTTAGTTTTTCTCCGGTTTCCTTATTCCCAACTACAACGATGTTAGCATTTTCCGGACGGATGTACTTTTTCGCTACCTCCAGGATCTCCTCTTTAGTGATCTTATCCAAACGCTCAAGATAGGTAGCATAATAATCAGCTGGTAGTCGGTAACGAGCTGTATTTAGTGCAAATCTAGCGATGGTAGTAGGTTGTTCCATCTGACGAGCAAAGGATCCCATAATCATGTTCTTTGCCGTCTGTAATTCTTCATCAGATACCTTTTCACTAGAGATTCTTTTCATTTCATACAAAAATTCCACTAAGGCACTGTCAGTGACTTCGTTTCTCACATTGGCATTTGCACTGAATGATCCGACCTCCTGATCACTAGAAATCGACGAATAGGCTCCATAAGAGTATCCTTTATCTTCACGGATATTCTTGAACAGGCGTCCAGTGAATGAACCACCAAAAATTTGGTTTAACACATTCACTCGAATAGCATCATCTGATCCAGGTTTAAAATCTACTGGATAAGTAATGTTAACAACCGACTGAACGGCGCCTGGCTTGGAAACAAAATGCACTTGATTGGCCTCAGGTGCTTCTGGCTTACTCAGCTCTCCTCTGGCTGCAAAAGTTTTCTTCCAAGAACCAAAGTACTTCTGTGCTAGTGCTTTAGCCTTTTTAGGAGTAATATCTCCAACAAAGACTAGATAGGATAGATTTGGGTGGAAGTAGCTTTCATAGTACTTTTTGCAATCTTCTACAGTGGTGATACTAATGCTTTCTTCTGTAGGGATTTCTCCATAAGGGTGATCCGCTCCGTAGGTTACAACGCTTGAAACATTAGATGACATTTGACCTGGATCATCCTTTCCAATGGTGATACCAGAAAGCGTTTGCTTCTTCAATTTGTCAAATTCCTCTTCTGGAAAAGATGGATTCAAAAGAATATCTGACATCAATTCGACGATGGTCTCTGAGTGTCGGGATAAACCACTCCCTACGACACCATTCGCGTTAGAACCTACACTAGCTCCGATAAAGTCAACAGATTGATCAATCTCGGTTTTGCTGCGACTTTTAGTTCCTGTTTCTAACAACTGTCCAGCCAATAGAATGGAGCCTGCTTTATCTCCCTCATTGGTCACAGGTGCATTAACAAAAACCTGAGCAGAAATTCGTGGAAGCTTATGGTTTTCTACCACGATAACCTCTAAGCCATTCTTCAGGGTGAATTGCTCTGATTTACCTAGCACGATCTTGCGTGCTGGGCCTGGCTTAGGAGCGGATGAGCGGAAGTCATCCTGAGCCTGTACTGGTACGATTAAGAGTCCGACCAGAAAGGCTAAAAAGCTATATTTTAAAAACTTTGTCATTTTCACAATTTTATGGTCAATAGATTAACTAGGATAGATGTTGGCTGGTCTGTACCTCAAATTCCATTCTCCTACATTGAGATCAAGATTCCTAGTAGATCCCCAACTCAGACAGGACACTTAGCCATTTTCCATCCACTAATGCATATCAACTTACGGCTTGGTCGGGTTTGGCAGATAATGTAGTACTACTCTATTACCTTTATGGAAGTATTCCTTAGCCACTCGGCGGATATCTTCCTTTGTAACAGCCATATACCGATCAATCTCCGTATTAATCAAATTGGCATCTCCAAAGAACATCTCGTAGGTAGCCAAGCTTCCTGCAATTCCGGCCACTGTTGTATTGCTAGAAATGAAGTTGTTCTCAATCTGGTTACGTAATTTCTGAAACTCTTCATCGGTGATCAGTTCTTTTCTGACCTTCTCAATCTCCACATCCATAGCATCTTCCAAATCTTGGCTATTGACTCCGACATTAGCAATACCAAAGTTGATAGATAAACCAGGATGTTCTAGATCCAATGGGATATTAGCCACTTGGAAAGCTTTCTGTTGGTCATCCACTAGGGTACGATACAATCTGGAGCTCTTGCCCTGAGAAAGTAGGGTACTCAACATTTTCAGGGCATAGTAGTCTTCGGTGCCTTGAGCCGGTACTCGATAGGCTTGTACTACCGCAGGTAACTGGATATTGTCGTATACTGTATCTCGGCGTTCTCCAGTGAGGGCAGGTTCCACGATGTCCGGACGATAAGCTGGCTTGCCTTTAGGAATCCCTCCGAAGTACTTCTGGATCATCTTTTTGGCATCAGCAATATCAATGTCCCCGGCTATCGATAAAATGGCATTATTAGGGATGTAGAAGTCCGCATAGAATTGCTTGTAGTCAGCCTCGGTGGCATTGTCCAAGTGCTCCATGGAACCAATGATTGGCCATTTGTAAGGGTGTTCTTTGTAAGCAGCTTTGAAGGTTTCCTCTGCCAAAGAACCGTAGGGTTGATTATCTACCCTTTCTCTACGTTCTTCTTTCACTACCTGTCTTTGTGTTTCCACGCCTTTTTCATCAACGACAGCGTGAAGCATACGCTCAGATTCTAGCCAAAGGCCCAATTCAAATTGATTGGATGGTAGAATTTCAAAGTAATAGGTTCGGTCCCAGGAAGTATTGGCATTTAATGCCCCACCAGCCGATTGCACATAGTTGGCGTATTCACCTCGGCCAATATTCTTAGAACCTTCAAACAATAAGTGCTCGAAGAAGTGGGCAAAGCCCGTTCTTTCTGGGTTCTCGTTTTTAGAGCCCACATGGTACATCACAGAGACGGCTACAATAGGGGTAGAATTGTCTTGATGAAGGATAACTTTCAAGCCATTCTTTAGTTCATACTTCTCAAAATTGATCTTGGTCTCTTGTGCTAAGAGGCCTAAAGTGGAGAAGCAACAAACCAATAGCCATAAACATCTTTTCATAGTTTTCTGGATATTTGATTAATTGCTCGCGAAGATGAGAATTTATAGATGAAAAACGGACCAATTTCCTGCGAAATTAGGATTTGGGTAGACGAACGACGAAATGAGGGGGAAAGTCGATAACTCTAGACGTGAAATAGGATGGGGACAGCAGTAAAAAGGCTTGAGTTTAGGGGGAGGAAGGTCAGGTCACCATTTACTTTGTCAATGACCGGAAGCGGAATGGAGACGTTGGCCCAGCCAGGCTAGGCCAACGATTTAGACCATTTTATCTGCACAAGATGAGCTAGCAAAAGCATCAGGCTTAGCTTTGAAAACAAAGCCCATGCCCAGAATATAGCCCATCGCTTCTTTTAGTGCTAAATTAGATTGGAAATGTGGATCCGTGTTGATATCCGCATGTACTTCCAATTCTACGTCGTAGGCGTCCAATAGATCACATAGTGCGTAAGCCACCTCCACAGAACGAGCTACTTCAGAGATCATACGCTCTCGCAAGCTCATTTTCTTTTCCAAGCGGCTGTTACTAATGAACATGAATCCACCTTTCTTTTCACGTAAGAAGACGATCACGGTAGCAAACTCGATGATACCGCTTTTGACCTGTGAATCAGACCCAATACACACCTTCAACCGATATCCTTTCTCTTGTTCACGGAAGATAGCTTCCTCTACCGCTTCCAGGATAGGCTTTTCGATGTGCTGGCCACTCAACCTTCGCCATTTAAATGTACTTTTCATCGCTAGTATGTTGTGGTTTGCTTAAATGTAACAATTATGTACGCCAAACCAATGACGGTCAGTCCGAATTAATACAAAATTAATTTTAACCTAACAATCTGCTCAACAAACTAATGCTAGCGAAAAGTTCCCATCAACGGGATATAAAACGGGAAAGACAAATTGAGGACAAAAACAGTCTTTATCGAAGGTGCGTGGAACGCTTACACCTTGACCTGTTGAGGCGCTCTGGAACGGATCAAGTCCGCGACGGTACGAATCCAACGCGGATCATCATTCAAACTGGGAACCAGATCTACCTTTTCTCCACCCATTTCCTCAAACTCTTCCTGGTATTCGGTGCCAATTTCCACGATCGTCTCCAGACAATCCGCAACAAAGGCTGGACTGAAAACCAGGATCCGCTTAGCCCCCTCTTCGGCTTTTTCCTCCAAAATCACACTCGTGTAAGGCTTTGCCCAGGCTTCAGGCCCTAGGCGGCTTTGAAAAGAAGTGGTGTATTGCGTGGGCGAAAGTTCTAACTTGGCTGCAATGGCCCTAGTGGTGGCGTGACATTGGGCAGAATAGCAGAACTGGTTAGTTTGGCTGATGGTTTGACAACAGTCTGCCCCCTGTAGGCAATGATTGAAGTCATCTGCCTTGCGCAGTTGTCGTTGCGGAAGGCCATGGTAACTGAATATGATGTGATCGTAATTATCTAGATCGAATTGCCGCGCATTGTCAGCAAAAATCTCGATCATTGCCTCATTATCGTAGTAAGAATTGATGAATTTAACATCCGGTATATTGTCGCGCTTGCGCAACAAACGCATCACTTCATCATGAACCGAGCCTGTAGTGGCCGATGCGTATTGCGGAAACATTGGGAACACTATAATTTCTGATACCTGTTTTTGGTAAAGTCGATCTAATGCAGACTCTATGGAAGGGCTTTGATAACGCATGGCTAGCTCTACCTCAAACTCATCCCCTAATAGTTCTTGTACGCCTTCCGCTACCCGTTCTCCATATACTTTTAAGGGAGAACCTTCCTCTGTCCATAGGATTTGATACAGCTTCGCTGAGCTACCCGAACGAAAGGGAGCAATTATTCCTCGTACCAATAAGTTACGGGCTAACCAATTGTAATCGATTACCCTTGGATCTAGCAAGAACTGTTTAAGATAACGATAAACGGCTCCTCTACTGGGAGCATCAGGTGTACCTAAATTGACGATTAAAACACCGATTTTTCCAAAACTACTCATGTGCCACTTCAATTTTCAATTTGCCAGAGTCAGCATAAAAATTACTACACCCAGCTTAAACAACGTTCTTTCTGAAAGGTTTCTCTTATAGAGGAGCAAAGTGTGACGGAATGAACTAAACTAGCTTCCTCTGTTTGCTATCAGCTCCTCCTCTAGACGGCAGAAAAATACAAATAAATATCCTTGAGGAAACTATTTTCTCTGCCCTAGAGTTGCTTCCTTTGCGTAAAATATATGTCATATAAGCCCAAAGAAACGTTTTTGGGCTAAAAACACCATTTCATGAAGAAACCGCTCATCCTTGTCACCAATGATGATGGCATCACAGCACCGGGCATTACTGCTCTAATCGATGTTGCCAAGCGCATCGGAGAAGTAGTAGTTGTCGCTCCCGACTCTCCACAATCTGGCATGGGACATGCCATTACCATCTCCAACCCTATTCGCTTACATCCTAGCAATGTTCACGAAGGCGTGCAAGCCTTTGAATGCTCAGGCACTCCAGTAGACTGTGTAAAGCTGGCGAAAAATGTGGTGTTGAAAGATAGAGAAGTAGACCTCTGTGTTTCGGGCATCAATCATGGTTCCAATGCGGCTATAAATATTATCTACTCAGGAACTATGTCTGCGGCCATGGAAGCCAGTATTGAAGGCATTCCATCCATTGGCTTCTCTTTGCTAGATTTTGAATATGATGCTGATTTTGAATCCAGCAAACCCTTTATCGAATCCTTGATGCGTTTTGCATTAGAGCAAGGTCTTAAGGGTGGTAATTTATTGAACGTCAATATTCCAAAGCTAAGCCGTTCTGAGATCAAGGGCATGCGGGTATGCCGGCAAGCAAATGCTCGTTGGGTAGAAGAGTTTATGGAATCTAGTGATCCAAGAGGGCAAAAATATTATTGGTTGACAGGCCGTTTTGTCAATGAAGACACTTCGAATGACACAGATGTTTGGGCTTTGGAAAATGGTTATATTTCGGTGGTGCCATCGATGCACGACCTGACTAATTACGATGCCATCAAAAGCCTAGCTGCCATAGAAGCGCTGGAACAAGCGGCGGATTGATGATCCTTGCTGGTAAGACTTTCGCAGATGACTAGATTGATCGGGTATTATAAATAGAAGAAAATGATTTTTGATCGAAATGAAATCTGGGTAGGCCTGGTGGTTGGCCTCCTTCTGCCCTTTGTGGGCTATGCCATACTTCTTATGATCTTTGAGCAGTTGGAAGGGATGAATATGGGTAGCTCCAGTGGTTTTTCCATCAGTTTCAGACAAAGGACAGTAGCTATTTTGGCCATCTGTCTGAATATCTTTCTACTCAACAGATTTCAAAAGAGAAGAATGACACAAAGTATTCGGGGACTAGTTTTAGCCACTTTTGCTTTGGTAGGGATCTGGTTGTTTTTGTACGGCCCTGAGTTTTTCTAATATCACCTTGTAGATGAAATATTACATTATTGCTGGAGAAGCCTCCGGCGATTTGCATGCCTCCAATTTAATGAAACAAATATCGGAGAAGGATCCAGAAGCCGACTTTCGTTTTTGGGGCGGTGACTTAATGGCAGCAGTAGGCGGTAAGCCAGTCAAACATTATCGCGATTTAGCCTTTATGGGATTTCTGGAGGTGGCCAAAAACATTCGCACGATTCTCAGGAATATCCGTTTTTGTAAAGAGGATGTAGCAGCTTTCGAGCCCGATGCCTTGATTCTCGTCGACTACCCTGGCTTTAACTTGAGGATCGCCAAGTGGGCAAAAAAAGTAGGGATTAAGGTCTTCTATTATATCAGTCCTCAAATCTGGGCTTGGCACAGCAGTCGTGTCCAAGGCATTAAGGCCAGTGTAGACAGGATGTTCGTGATTTTGCCATTCGAGCCTGAGTTTTACCAGAAATATGAATACCCTGTGGACTTCGTCGGCCATCCCTTGCTGGATGTGACTGAAAACTATCAGGCCAGCGATGACTTTCATACTAAAAACAGGCTTCCTGACAAACCGATAATTGGACTATTCCCAGGAAGTAGAAAGCAGGAGATCACCCGGATGTTATCTGAGATGTTGCAAGTGGTGCCTCACTATCCGGATTATCATTTTGTTATTGCGGGTGCACCATCGCAAGCAACAGCCTTCTATCAGCCTTTCTTAGCGCAAATTTCGGCAAAGAACCTCAGCTTTATTTCCCAGCAGTCTTATGACCTGCTCAGCCACGCCAAGGCTGCCTTGGTCACCTCAGGAACGGCCACTTTGGAAACAGCCCTGTTCAAGGTACCACAAGTCGTTTGCTACAAAGGTGGCCCCATTAACTACTGGCTGGCCCGGCGCTTAATAAACGTGGAATACATTTCGTTGGTCAACCTGATCGTTGATCGCCCATTGGTGCAAGAACTGATCCAAGGTGAGTTGAATACAAAACAGCTTAGACAAGGTCTGGATGATATTCTGCAAGCAGGTAAAGCCACCGAAATCAAGGCTGGTTATGATGAGTTAATCCTGAAGTTGGGACAAAAAGGGGCTTCTGAACGAGCCGCCCACCTTATGGTACATTACGCCAAGGAAAACTAATCCGGGAGATTACTCGCCAATTAATGAGGGAAGACATCAAGAGCCTGCTCCATGGCTTTTCCAAACAAAGCTACATCGACCCCATGTGACGCTTTTTCTTCTTCGAAAAAGCTGATGAGGTTTTCCATCGGCATATTGCCCGTCAGATCATCCTTTGCCATGGGGCATCCCCCAAATCCCTTAATCGCACCATCAAATCTGCGACAGCCATTTTCATAGGCTGCTACCACTTTCTCCTTCCAAGCTTGCGGAGTGGTATGAAAGTGGGCGCCAAATTCTAAAGCAGGATAAGCAGGTAATAGTTGGCCAAAAAGGTAGCTGATACTTTCTGGGCTAGCCACTCCGATAGTATCGGATAGCTGAAAGATTTTGATCTCTAAGCCTACGAGTCTATCTACCCACTTACTGACGATGTCAACGTTCCATGGATCGCCATAGGGATTCCCAAACCCCATGGACACGTACAATACTAACTCCTTTTTGTGCGTCTGGCAAATCTCCTGAATATTCTCAACTCTCTCTAGGGATTCCTCTATGGTGGAGTTGGTATTCCGCATTTGGAAAGTCTCAGACACTGAAAAGGGAAAGCCTAAATAATCTATTTCAGGAAACTGTACGGCGTCATTGGCACCACGTCTATTTGCCACGATGGCTAGAAGTTTGGATTCAGTGGAAGACAAATCTAAAGCAGAAAGGACAGCTGCGGTATCCCGCATCTGCGGAATAGCCTTGGGAGAAACGAAACTCCCGAAATCTATGGTATCGAAGCCCACCTGTAGCAACTGATTAATGTACGCCGCTTTTGTCTCGGTCGGGATAAAGGTTTTGAGGCCTTGCATGGCGTCTCTTGGGCATTCTATCAACTTTACCATGGATAATTGTCAAAGGTTCTCAGGCAAAACAGCTATCAACTTTTTTTGCCTTTTATGGTTAGGTTATCGTGTGTTTCTTGACGGTATTATTACCTGGCACCTTCCGTACTAAAAGTAAAAATAGATACTTTTGTAGGAATGCAACTACTATTCAACGAATTGACTTGTAGATTAGTTTTGTAGAAGCAATGACGAAGGCAAGAAAAGCTTGAAGCAGCTTGTCTATTTCGAGAAGTAGAACCTAAAAAGATGTCCGATAGCACAAAGACAATAATTACCATTCTAGGCTTCCTCATCGCGGGAACTGGCCTGTTAGCTTTGTTTCTAAATCTGGTTGGACTGAAACTAAGTTTTTTACAGTGGATGGACGCAGGAGGGAAATTACTAGGGCTGGTATTCCAACTGGTCATGAGCATCACCGGCTTTATCATGATCTATTTTGGTCAGACCGACCTTAGTCAGGAGGAGGCATAAAAAAGGCTGACGCGAGTCAGCCCTTGAGCTTTAGAGCCGATTCATCAGGCTCTTTTTATCCTTCGACGACTGGGGATATAGTTAAAAGCTTGATTTCTCAACCCTCGATAAGCTATCAAAATTGTAATCAGGAAAAAATTTCTTTGGTCGACCATAAAAAACCGATCTACCAAGGGGGCTTTCCCCCCTGGTAGTCTGCCTTATTCAAAACATGGTCTCATTTCTTTTTCATAGGGATAACTCCCAATCCGACTTAGTAAAATCCAAATCAGATCGTTATCTTTACGGCAAGAATTTGCCTTGGTGTGTAGTAGCTCTCTTTTGTTACTTAAATCGGTGGGAGTTCGGTATGTATTTGATAGAATGTTATTTGTTTGTTTCCTATCTATCATGACACAAATATAGGCTCGAAAACCCTTTCAGAAAAGGACATAAAACATTTTTAAAATACCCCTTTTTTCAAACAAAATCCTACCTTTAAATAACTCAATCCACTAATAATCAACATCTTAACACTCATAAAATAAGCCAAAACAAGGAAACAAGCCGTAGGGAATCGTCCCTTTTTCTCTTCTTTTTTTATCAATTTTTCCTTCCTTTTATTTGCATCCTTTCAGATATCCACGCAGAAGCTCCTATTAATTTTAGGTGGCAACATCTTTATAAGTAATGTCTTGCTGATTAAGCCAACTCACTCTATGCTAAAACAGTGGAAACTCTAGTTCTCAGCATGCCATCGTCTCACCTATTTAAAGGTGTTAAGGTAGCCTGACTATAGCCATTAATTCTTTGGGTTGTTCCATTAGAGTCCCTACTTCTTATTAGGCTGGCTCATACAGTAGAAATATCCTCGCTGAAAAAGAGCAGAGCAGCTCTTTAAGCTGCACCTAACTTAACTAGAGATTAGCACCATTCTACTCTTTTCCTAGCCTACAAGGTTTCTTTCTAAAATTTCATCAATGCCTTTGTTGTGCTGGAGTATATCTAAATTATCCTTTGAGGCTGTCTGCTGGCGTAAGTTTGGCAGGCTGCAAATGTGTTTTAGTACATAGGTTCGTTCAAAAATGTTACGGGGCTTGTATCGGGCTTTCGTTTCTTTTCCTATGCTGATTGTGAATGACTCATTCTGACCATCAAAACCGTTCTGACCTGCGCTATACTTTTTTTCTATCCCAAATGAAGATTACTGTGGGCTGTCCTTTTGCCCAAAAACTTCCTATTCAGATCACTTTAGGACAAAAAAATACCCGTACCTGGGGGGAGGTACGGGCTGAAGGGGAAGATTTAAACCTTTTAAAGTGGAAAACTAAGTCTTAAAAAGTAGGTCAAAAGAGGCAAAAATTGCCCCCCACTAGAGGGGGGCAATGATATCTACCACAATCACACGTCCTTTTACTTCTTTCTGTTCCAATTTTGACAACGTTACGTGCGTTAAATTTACAGTCGTTCCTTTTTTTCTTTCTGTGGTCGTCTTCATAATAAAGTAGAGTTTGAGTTGAGTTAGTTAATAATGGATACGTGTACCCTAGGGGTAGTTAAATGGGTTTTACTAGACTCAAATCGGTGGGATACTTGGGATAGAATTCAGGCAGATTAGACTGCAGTGATCGATGTTCGTGGAATTACAAGTAGAGTTATGCGCTTGGGGCGATGATGTCTACTACGATCACTTTGTTAGCAAATCTTTCTTCCTGAACTACAGAGTGGAATCCGTAAATCTGTTTCATAATGAAATGTGTTTTTGTGTTTATAAACTGGGTTATTAATTACAACTACAAGATACGCACAAACCGTGCCACTTACCAGGACAAAAAACCTCTTCCAAATAACTAGTAAACAAGCAATTAAAACATATTTATTTTTTTTAAATACTTGTTTTTCAATTACTTACAGAAGCTACTTTTGCCCCTTAAAACGAAATCACAAATAAAATATGTGTGAATTTCTTTTAAAGCTTTTGGACCTTGTAAACTAAATATTAAATACGGTAGAGGGAAGAAAAGAATTGGACTGTTATATTTACTTAAAACGTAGGAGGCATTCTAGGATTTGGTGTCTCAAGACAGTAGAGATTCCACTAGCTTTTGATACCAAAGTCAAACTTAAGCATGCACCTTACCAGCTGTTGACCCCGCTCTTTGCGGTTGCTTACGATAAAATTTATTCTCTAGTGAATCAATCACTAATTCCCACAATTCTTCGTAGGGAATAATCTCAATTTCATGCGACTGTTTTGCCACATCTAAAGGCATTCCCTTTAATCGGTTTAGAAACTTCGCCGTCTTTCGTTCTACAGCTGCTTTATGAAAGCTACAAGCAGGAATCTGCAGTAGCATTTTGATAAAACAGTTACTTCTGAAGGTATCGTCCTTGGTCAAATATCGAGAACAATACTTTTCAATAGCTTCGATACGATCGATCGCCGAGTTGTAGTTTCGTTGAAGGATCATGAACAGAATTTGCACTACCAGGATTGGGATGTTCATCCCGCGCTTATCCTTTGAATAGATAGGCGTTCCATTCAAAAACCGCCCCAGACGGAACTTGGTAAAATGTTTATCTTTCTTACTTAGCTTGACTTTCTGGATGATTACTAGATAATGAATATAGGCTTCAAAAATCTTCCACATCTCTTTCACATTCTCCGGCAAGAAGGCGAAGCGCTTATGATCATTAACCTTATGAAACAGTTGATAAGCTTTCTGGTATTGATG